>LULP01000031.1_pt1 | contig 57193 bp, 64 predicted proteins | sample 728111 | NCBI WGS metagenome assembly LULP01 (sample SAMN03860286, study PRJNA289734) | marine metagenome | biome: seawater column; feature: ocean; material: water; isolation source: Red Sea water column Station 149 - depth 25m | place: Saudi Arabia: Red Sea | collected 2011-10-15 | depth 25 m
CCTTCGATCAATGCTAAATAGCTAGGTGAGATATTCAATTGGTTAGCAAGTTTATTAGCTTGCAAACCTATTTGTCTTCTAAAGGCTTTAATTTTTGGACCTAATTTAAAATCTAATTGACTCATTTACTATTTGTAAATTTTGTAAATTTTTTTTTACAAAAATTTTCCTGCTTTTACCATACTATATAACGTTTTTTGTGGAATTTGTAAATGTTGTAAATTATAAGATTTACATGGACAAAGACAAGATTAAAAACAACGAAATTGAAGCACAAATTATTAGTAAAGAAGATTTGGACCAACACAATAGCAGAGGAGTTTATATGCGAGACGATCATTGCGATTGGGGTTCAAGTGGATTAGATCAGTTAATAAAGCCTATTAACGAAAACAATTAGATCTTTTTACTTTTATTCAATTTCAAAAATAAACAACCTTTACAGAACAGGAAAAAATGAGCGCAGAGAATGTTTCTTACGATTTAAAAAGATTTGCCGGCATTAAAAGAGATTATACTCCAGAAGAAGTAGAAAGATTAAAAGGTTCGCTCAAAATTGAATACTCTCTCTGTAAAAATCAGTCACAAAAACTCTGGAAATTACTTAATTCTGAAAAATATGTAAATACATTAGGCTCGCTATCAGGAAATCAAGCTGTTCAACATGCAAAGGCAGGATTAAAAGCAATTTACTTAAGTGGATGGCAGGTTGCGGCAGACGCAAATAGTGCTGGAGAGATGTATCCAGACCAATCACTTTATCCTTATGATAGTGCACCAAAACTTGTTGAAGCAATGAATAACTCATTGATAAGAGCTGATCAAATTCAGCATATGGAGTTGACTGATGGAGATATGAAAAAAGAAAATTCTATTGATTATATGTTGCCAATAATTGCTGATGGAGAAGCAGGATTTGGCGGTCCATTAAACGTATTTGAATTAACAAAAAAATTCATTAAGGCAGGCGCAGCAGGTGTTCATTTTGAAGACCAGCTAGCTAGTGAAAAAAAATGTGGTCATATGGGCGGTAAAGTTTTAGTCCCAACTGGCACAATGGTTAGAAACCTGAAAGCAGCGAGGTTGGCAGCTGATATTGCTGATGTTCCTCTCATTATACTTGCAAGAACAGATGCCAATGCTGCTAAATTAATCACAAATGATTTTGATGAAAATGATAAACCATTTTTAACAGGCGAGAGATCACCTGAAGGTTTTTATTACGTAAAGGATGGAATTGAGCAAGCTATCTCTAGAGGTCTAGCTTATGCGCCATATGCAGATCTTATTTGGTGTGAAACAGCAACGCCAAATTTAAAAGAAGCAAAAAAATTTGCTGATGCTATTCACGAAAAATTTCCAGGTAAATTATTAGCCTACAACTGCTCACCATCATTTAATTGGAAAAAACATTTGTCAGATGATGAAATTGCATCTTTCCAACAAGAAATTGGAAAAATGGGTTATAAATTTCAATTCATAACTTTAGCAGGTTTTCATACTCAGAATATTGCAATATTTGAGCTTGCAGAAAAATATAAATCAAAAGGGATGAGCGCTTATTCCGAAATTCAAGAGCATGAGTTTGCTAGAGAAAAAGATGGTTATACTAGCGTTAAACATCAAAGAGAAGTAGGAACATCATATTTTGATGCAGTATCTAACACGATAAGTTCTGGAAAAAGCTCAACAACTGCAATGGAAGGCTCAACAGAATCTGAGCAGTTTTAGTAACTAGTTTTTTAATTTTTGAACTTGGTCCCAAGCAGAATTTATAGATCTCATTTTCTTTTTACTTTCTTCTATAACTTCAGGAGGAACACCTTTGCTTAAAAGCAAATCAGGATGGTGTTCTTTACTTAGTTTAATATATCTTTTTCTTATTTCCGTTAGGCTATCATCAGGATTACTTTCAAGCACTATATAAGGGTTTAGCTTATCAGATGACTTTCTGCTTTCCTTCAAACTATTAAATTGACTTTCACTGAGGCCAAATATTCTTGCAATATCCTCTATCATAACCAACTCGGCTTGACTTATGTTACCGTCAGCTTCAGCTATGTAGAATAAAATATTTATAACCTCCTCAAGTACGTTTAAATTTCCTCTATAAATTTGAGCAATTTGTTCTGCATATGGCTTATACCCAGTAGACTCATTTTTTGCTTTATTAAAAATTTTTCCAACTTGATCTATTTCATTTTCAGGAATTTTAAGTTTATCTTTAACTGCAATTAACTCTTCTTTACTAACTTGTCCATCTGCTTTACTTAATTTTGCAGAGAGAACAATTAAAGACAGTGCAAAGATTTGTTGTGGTTGTGCAAAAGAATTATTTATTGAGCCTTTTGCTCTAGATATCTTTCCACCGATCAAGGAACCTAACAGCATACCAAAAGGTCCTCCTAGTGAAAAACCAATCATTCCACCTATTAAACTTCCCCAAATAGACATAAATATTTTAAAATTATATAATAAATTTTAAAATGTTAACAACTTCTTTGATCTTATTTATACTTTTTTTACTATTCAGCTGGGTAGCCTCATGGATTAGATACTTTAACAAATTAGATAAAAGATTTGGCGAGTCCATTTGGAGATATAGTTATGACCATCATGTGGTAGGCGAGAGGGATATTTCAATTTTAGATGATAGGGAGTTTGTCCTATTGAGACGGAAAAGAAACAGTGTAATTACAACTATGTACTTTATTGTTTTTTTAGCATTTATCTTTTTTATGTCATTAATGGGCGACATTCTTATAAAAATAACTGGTTAGTTTTTTAGTTGTTTTCTATTTTTTAAATATAAGAAAAAAGCAACAATTTCATAACCTATATAAAAAAAATGGTAAACAATTGGTAATTTAAAAAATTTGTATAAAATTTTGTATTTTGGGATTTCTTTCCAGACTAATAAAAAAGCATCAACGCCAACATAAATTCTTCCTTCTTTTTCTACATGTAACCTTCTTAAAAGCTCTTTATCAGATTTATTTGTTTCATCTTCTGCTTCTTTATTTTTAGTTATATCTATCCAGTTTAACTCACTAATATTTTCTTTTTTATAAAGGTTAATTTCTGCTCTACAAATACTACAAGAATTATTAAAATAAACTTTCATCAATTAAATTTATAATGATTTTTTTAATTTTTCTTAATGTGATAAAACGACTGTTGAAATATTAATTATGGCAACTACATTAACTCAATGTCAAATTTCTTCAAAAATAGCGACTTAGATAACATTAAAGCAGAGAGTATCGTATCAGATACACTAAATAATTGTGATGACGGGGAGTTATACTTAGAAAATTCGAAATCAGAATCAATCTTATTAGACGATAACAAAATTAAAAACTCAAGCTATAGCTCTGACTTAGGCTATGGTTTTAGGGCAATTACAGGAGAAGTTGTAGCTTATTCTCATTCTAATGATATTTCAAAAGACTCTATTTTAAAATCAAGTGAAAATCTTAAAGATACACTTAAATCGAAAAAGGGTACCTACAATCATGAAATTCCTAAATCAAATAAAAAATATTATGAAGATCTAAATCCAATTGAGGAAAAATCACAAAATTCAAAAATAAAAATTTTAAATGAGGTAAATAATTACATTAGATCCAAAGGAGATATTGTTAGCCAGGTAACAGCCAGTTTTTTAGGCGAACACAAGGAAATCGAAATTATACGATCAAATTCTGAGGTTTTAAAAGATGTAAGACCGCTGGTTAGATTTAATGTTTCAGTAGTATTAGAAAAAAATGGAAAAAAAGAAACTGGTGTTTATGGTATTGGTGGAAGACAGTCCTATGATGAATATTTAAAAAATGAAAACTGGAAACATGTTTGCGACGAAGCTTTTAGAATTGCTGATGTAAATCTTAAAAGCAAACCAGCTCCTGCTGGAGAAATGAAAGTCGTTTTAGGACCAGGTTGGCCAGCGATACTAATTCATGAAGCAATTGGACATGGTTTAGAGGGAGATTTTAACAGAAAGAAAACTTCAGCATTTCATAATTTGATGGGCCAAAGAGTTGCTAGTGAGGGAGTAACAATAGTAGATGATGGTACTTTAAATCTTCGAAGAGGAAGTCTAACCATTGATGACGAAGGCACACCAACAGAGAACACTGTGTTAATTGAAAACGGAATACTTAAAAACTTTATGCAAGATAGGCTAAATGCAAGGCTTATGAATACTAAATCTACAGGTAGTGGTCGAAGAGAAAGTTATAAACATGTCGTATTACCAAGAATGAGAAATACAATGATGTTAAGTGGAAAATACTCACAAGATGAAATGATAAGATCAGTTGATAAAGGTATATTTGCAGTGAGTTTTGGAGGAGGACAAGTCGATATTACCTCAGGAAAATTTGTTTTTAATTGCACTGAAGCTTATGAAATTAATAATGGAAAAATAGGCTCTCCAATCAAAGGCGCTACATTAATTGGTGATGGTCCATCAATTTTAAAAGAAGTTTCAATGGTTGGGAACGATATGAAACTAGATCCTGGAATTGGCACATGTGGAAAAGCTGGACAAGGTGTTCCTGTAGGAGTCGCTCAACCATCTATTTTAATAAATAAAATGACGGTCGGTGGAACACAACTTTAACAAATGGTCAAAGATCAAGAGTATTTAAATAGTATTGCAAGTCAAACAATTGAGTATTCAAAAAAGCTCGGTGCCACAGATGTAAATGTTGAGGTTGTTCATTCCATCTCAGAAACAGTAAATTTAAGAAATAAACAATTAGATGAATCAAACAGATCTGATAGTTTTGCTATAGGCATTACGACTTATATAAACAAAAAAAAATCAACTATCTCATCCTCAAATTTATCAAAAGATAATATTAAAATACTTACAGAAAGATGCATTGAGACAGCAAAAATAACTCCTGATGACGAATTTAATTCATTACCTGACAAGGAATTAATGGCAAAAAATTTTGAAAGTTTGGATCTTTATGATGAATTTCATGTTCCAAATAATAAAAAAATAGACATTTTAAAAGAAGCTGAGGAAGCTGCATCAAAAGAAACTAAAATTATTAACACTGAAACAGACTTTACTGAAAATAAGTCAAATTTTGTTTTAGCAAATAGCAATGGTTTTATAAATGGATATAAAACTTCAAACTTTAATATTAGTTGTGTAGCGGTTGCTAAAAAAGATAGCCAAATGGAGAGAGATTATGACTTTACTACTAAAAGACATTTTTCTGATTTAATTAACCCTAAAAATATAGGTGAAAGTGCTGCAGCAAATACGGTAAAAAAATTAGATCCTAAGAAAATAAAAAGTGAGAAAATAGGTATTGTATTTGATAAAAAAATTTCGAAAGGTATTTTGAATGTTTTATCTAGCGCAATATCTGCAGGGGCTATTTCAAGAGGAACCTCATTTTTAAAGAATAAAATTGGTGAAGAAATTTTTCCTAAATCTCTAAATGTTATAGACGATCCAAAAATAAAAAAAGGACTTGGCTCTAAAAATTTCGATAGCGAAGGAGTAGAAACTAACAATCTTAAATTAATCGAAAACGGTGTATTAAAAAGTTATTTAGTAGATACTTATTACGGAAAAAAATTAAATTTGAAATCAAATGGTAGATGCGGTGGTACAAGTAACTTATATTTTGAAAATGGGAGTATGCCTCTTGAAACACTACTTAAATCTAGTAAAAAAAATTTATACATTACAGAAACAATTGGACATGGCACAAACCTTGTAACAGGGGATTATTCTGTTGGAGCAAATGGTTTTATGGTTGAAAATGGTGAATTTATATATCCTGTAAGTGAAATTACAATTGCAGGAAATTTTAAGGACATATTTAAAAATATTACTTTGGCTAATGATCTAGAATTTAAATACTCTACTAATGCGCCAACTCTTTTAGTTGAGGGTATGATTGTAGCTGGAAGGTGAAAAGTATTTGCGTAATTGGTAGTGGGATTTCTGGATCAACAATTGCCAATTTGTTATCTAAAAAATACAAAGTTGATGTTTATGAAAAAGCTAAAGGAATTGGTGGCAGAAGCTCTCATAGAAGGTATTTAAACAAACTAGGTTTTGATCACGGGCTACAATATATCTCTCCAAAAACGAGTAAATTTAAAAAATTTTGTTCTGGATTACAAAAAAAAAGAGTTTTAAAAAAATGGCAGGGTCCACATAAGTTTGATCACAGTAAAGTTTTAGAGAATAAAAAACATACCAAACTTATTGGAGCAAAAGGAAATAATGCAATATCAAAATACTTATTAAAAAATATTAATTGTATTTTTGAATATGAGCTATCTAAAATTGAGAGGATAAGAAAAAATTGGAAATTAAGTTTTTTAAATGGTGATGTTAAATATTATGAAATATTAATAATATCAATTCCTTTTGCACAATCAAAAAAACTATTAAAAAAATTTCTTCCTAATTTCTTCAAGAATAAAAAAGTAAAAATGGAGGCAAATATCACAGTTATGACTGTAACAAATAAAATTAAAAATAATTTTTCAAGTTTCTTATTTAATGATGAAGTAATAGGGTGGGCAGCTAAAGAAAATAGCAAAAAAAGGTTTAAGTACAAATACGATCTTTGGACAATTCAAAGCACATTTAAATGGGCTAATAGAAATATTTTAAATTATAGAAATAATAAAAAAAAATTTACGAATTTTTTGATCAATAGATTTAAAAAACTATCCAAGATAAATATCAATAAAATATATTTTTCAAATATCCATGGTTGGAAATATTCTGCAAACAAAAAAAACTTAAATATTCTATCTTTATGGAGTAAATCTTTGAAAGTTGGGATTTGTGGTGATTGGTTCGGAGGCCCTCGTTATGAAAATGGATGGATAAGCGCCAGTGATTTATATAAAAAAATTACTAATTAACTTTTTTTAGTCTGTACTCCCAAGTACCTAATCTTTTATATCGAATTTTAACTATCATTGCTCTTTTTTTATCGTACCAAATTTCAAAATCTAGTCTCTTATCTTTTGGAAGACTTTCATCAGTAGATTTAAGTCTAAATTTTTCAACATTAATTTCATTTTCATAAAGTCTAATTTTTTCCTTTTTTAGAAATTCTACTGACTGTTTTTTGATACTTCCAGAAAGTGGACTAATTTGAGTATCTGATTGTAACAATCTATGATTCCACCAATTACCAATTATATTCTCTAAATTTCCAGTTCCTTTATACGAAGATCCATTAATTTTAAAATTTCTATTTTCTTCATCGAAGAACACTTCCACAAATTTTTTTTTATCATTTTGTACTGTATCTGATTTAAAATAAATTAGTTGATCATTTTCATAAATTTCCAAACCTTCACTAATAACTGAGAAAACTGTTATACCCATTAGTTTAACTTCAAAGTTTGTGATATTTGTTACTTCAAATTTTTTTTGAGTTTTATTAAAAAAAAATTTACTAAAGCCTATATATTTATTGTCTTTAAATATTTCCATTTCAATCGATTTAATATTTTTATAATGATCAGTGTGAGCATATGCATTTATTTTAAATAAAATTCCTAAAGCAATGAAAAAGATTAAAATGATTTTATTCATAAAATTTATTAAATTATTTTAATAGAAATTAATATTTAACTAAAGTGAGAAGATATTAGAAGAGAATATAGATAAACTTATTTTCTGTTGTTTATACATAAATTCTGTTATGCAATATGATCTTTGATTGATAATGTTTTTAACTATTAAAAAAATTCCAATAAAAACCTGGAGCTCTGAAAAACCTTTAAATTTCAAACCTAAATTTTCAACCTTTTTTTTTCTTTGTTTGGGATTAGTTTTGTTTGGTTTAGGAGAAGGTCTTTTAGTTTTATCAACAACTGGTAATTCACCGTGGTCAGTATTTGCTGAAGGAATATCCAAAAAAACGGACATATCGATTGGTGCAGCTACATTTATTGTAAGTGTGAGTGTCTTATTTTTGTGGATTTTTCTAAAACAAAAGCCAGGAATAGGAACAGTTATGAATATTATCATTATTGCTGGAATGATCGATGTAACTTTATATTTGTTTGATCCACCAACAAATTTTTTTTCTAAATATTTATTATCAGTTGTTTCAGTATTGTTAGTTGGATTAGGTAGTGGAATATATTTAGTTGCTAACTTAGGACCAGGACCGAGAGACGGTTTAATGACGGGATTAACAAAAATTATGAATTTACCAATTGCTTTTGTGAGAGCTTGTCTAGAAATTTCAGTTGTATTAATTGGATGGTATTTAGGTGGAACTGTTGGTGTTGGAACATTAATATTTGCATTTGGGATAGGCCCTGCAGTTGCCTTTGGTTTATTCTTTGTTAATAAAATTAGTTAGCTAAAGAGGCTGCTTTTTCAATTCTTTTTCTCTCGTGAGGATCTAAAATTGATTTTCTTAATCTGCATGATTTAGGAGTTATCTCTAAAGCCTCGTCAGTGTTTAGCATGCTTAACTGCTCAGCAATTGACATTTTTCTCACTGGAGTAAGGACAACATTTTCATCTGTTCCTTGTGTTCTCATATTTGTTAATTTTTTTCCCTTCATTACATTAATTATCATATCTCCAGGTTTTGGAGCTAAACCAACTATCATACCTGAATAAACAGGATCATTATGAGTTACGAACATTTCACCTCTTGCTTGTAGATTAAATATTGCAAAGGCAACAGCTTTACCTTGTTCCATAGAGATTAAAGCACCATTTCTTCTACCTTCCATCTCTCCTTCAAATTTACTATATGAGTGAAAAATTCTATTTATTACGCCTGTGCCTTTTGTAAGAGTTAAAAATCTACTTGTATAACCCATCAGGCCTCGAGTAGGTGCATGGAAAATAAGTCTCTTTTTATTTTTGCCTGTATCCTTAAGATCTATCAACTTTCCTTTTCTTCTATTCATAGAGTCAATGATTTTTGATGAATATTCCTCATCTAAATCTACGGTTATTTCTTCAAAAGGTTCTAATTTATTTCCATCATCATCTTTTTTGAACAAAACTCTTGGTGGGCTAACGGTTAGTTCAAATCCTTCTCTTCGCATTTGTGTAAGAAGAATTTCTAACATTAATTCACCACGTCCACTAATTTCAAATGCATCTTTGTTTTCATTTTCGGAAAATGTAATTCCAACATTATTTTGAGCCTCAACCATCAATCTTTCTCTGATCTGGGTGCTTGTTAATTTTTTACCTTCGGTACCTGCGAGTGGCGAACTATTTACAGTAATCTTTATTGACATTGTTGGTGGATCTATTGGAGTAGCTTGAATTGGATTATCTACATCTAGATCACAAATAGTATCAGCAACATTTGCTTTTTCTAAACCAGCTACAACGACTATATCTCCAGCTTCACCTATATCTATCGGAACTTTTTTTGTACCTTCATATCTAAATATTTTAGTTAATCTTCCCTCATCAACTTTTTCACCATCTAAATTTATTGCTTTAATTTGTTGGTTTGCTTTTGCTGTACCTTGAGATATTCGTCCAACTAAACTTCTACCTAAGAAACTATCAGCATAAAGTAGGGTAGATAGCATTGCAAAAGGTTTTGTCTTATCAAATTTTGCTGGTTGTACATGTTCAATTATTAAATCTAATAATGGATGTAAGTTTTCCCTAGGGCCATCAATTTCTTTACTAGCCCAACCCGATCTACCACTAGCATATATAACTGGAAAATCTAATTGCTCTTCGTTAGCATCTAAACTTACAAATAAGTCAAAAGTTTCATCTAAAACTTCATTTGCTCTTTGATCTGGCTTATCTAATTTATTTATCACAACTATTGGTTTTAGCCCTTGCTTTAGTGCTTTTGCCAAAACAAATTTAGTTTGAGGCATCACTCCCTCAGCCGAGTCAATTAATAGCAAAGCTCCATCTGCCATACTTAAAACTCTCTCTACTTCTGCTGCAAAATCTCTGTGTCCAGGAGTGTCAATTATGTTTATTCTTGAATTATTCCAATTAATGGATGCTGGTTTGGCTAAAATTGTAATTCCTCTCTCTTTTTCAAGTTCACCGGAATCCAATAATCTTTCATCTATAACTTCATTTTCTCTAAAAGATCCGCTTTGTTTCATCAGATTGTCGATTAAGGTTGTTTTACCGTGATCGACGTGAGCGATAATGGTTATGTTTCTAATTTCAGTTGTCATTTGAGCGCCGTTATATATAAAAAATATTTTTTTAAAACATCTAAAAACAAGACTACATAAATTTGTTAGATTAAGTTTTCATCCACCATGAAAAAGATACAGTGGATAAATAAATATATTTTTATAACAATAATATGAAAAGATACTTATTTATTATCATATTAATTTTATTGGTAAATCCACCATCAAATGCAGATCACGACTCTTTTCCATACGGATTTTCTTTTTTTCCAAAGTATAAAATTGAGGGATCCGATCAATATCGTCAATTTAAAACTAAACTTATTAAAGACAAACTTATAAAAAAACAAATTAAAAATTTTAAAAAAACAGGATTGGTAAGTTATATTTTTTATGAAAATGACAGTATAACAATAGATGAAAAATCTCCAGGCTACTGGCCCGATGGAACCAAAGAAGAAGAGAGATTGTTTAAATCAAATTCAGTTGGAAAAAGTTTATCTTCTTACGTGATAGGACATGCAATTTGTGAAGGATATGTCGACGGCGTTAATGTAGTAATGAATGATTGGCCAATTATAAAAAATACTTTGTATGATGGTCAAAAATTAATTGATGTATTGAATATGACTGCAGGAGATCAAGATTATATTGGAAAAAGAAAATTTGAAAAAGATGATTTATTAAAAGGTAGTGCTGCAAGGAGTGCGAATTTATTAGCCTTAAGATATTTAATGGAAAATAATTTACAAAATACAAAGAAATCTAAACCAGTTTACAATTATAGCGCACTAGCAACACATGTTGCTCTTAATTATACAATCTTCAAAACAGGTAAAAACTATCAAAATTTGTTGAACAAAGTTTTTAACGAACACGTCAAAGTAAAAAATAGTGTTTATTTTTTAAGAAATAGCAAGGATGAAACGATTGGCTCAGGTAGATATACTTTTTTTGCAACCAGATATGATTATTTAAGAATAGCTCAAACCATAATGGAAGACTGGAAAAATGATACTTGTGTTGGAAAATATTTAAAAAGTATATATGAAAATAGAATAGATAAAAATATAAAAGTTACTAATCGTTATAATAGTATTTTCAGTGCTACCAAAAAATATGGTGGTCAATTTCATTTTGATGTTGTTGGTCTTGAAAAGAAAAAAATTATAGGCTTAGATGGCTTAGGTGGACAACAAATTATTATTGATATTGATAATAACAAAATTATTGTAATTAATTCAATTTACAATCACTATAACTGGAAAAAAATAGTTTATAAAAAATTGAAGAATAAATAAAAAAAAAGGGCAGTAAAACTGCCCTTTTTGAATTTTTGTTTGAGAACAATGGGGATTACATTCCCACAACATTAAAAACACATATGATTCTGATTGAGCATCATAACCATTTGAAGATTTGTTAGTCTCAAGCAGTTTTCCAACTACTACTGAACCATCAACACCTGCATTTTTAGTGATTTGTCTGATTGGAGCTTGTAAAGCACTTTTTACAATTTCAACACCAGCTTTCTGGTCATCACCCTTAACTTTAACTTTATCAAGGTCTTGAGATGCATAAAGTAATGCACATCCACCACCAACTACTATACCTTCTTCTACAGCAGCTCTTGTTGCATTAAGTGCATCTTCCACTCTGTCTTTTCTTTCTTTAACTTCAACTTCAGTTGCACCACCAACTTTGATCACTGCAACTCCACCTGCTAACTTAGCTAATCTTTCTTGAAGTTTTTCTCTATCATAATCAGAAGTTGTTTCCTCAACTTGTTGTTTGATTTGAGCACATCTTGCCTCGATATCAGATTTTTTACCCGCTCCACTTACAATAGTACTATTCTCTTTATCCACTTTTACTCTTTTAGCAGATCCAAGATCATTTAATTTTACGTTTTCAAGTTTAATTCCAAGATCCTCAGAAATAACTTGTCCACCTGTTAGAATAGCAATATCTTCAAGCATTGCTTTTCTTCTATCTCCAAAACCTGGGGCTTTAACTGCAACAACTTTTAAACCACCTCTCAATTTGTTTACAACTAAAGTTGCTAAAGCTTCACCCTCAACATCTTCAGAAATTATCATTAGCGGTCTTCCAGCTTGAACTACAGCTTCTAAAAGTGGGACCATTGGTTGTAAGTTAGTTAATTTTTTTTCATGCAAAAGAATTAAAGGATTCTCTAATTCTGTTGTCATCTTATCACCGTTGGTTATGAAATAAGGTGATAGATATCCTCTGTCAAACTGCATACCTTCAACAACATCTAATTCAGTGTCTATACCTTTTGCTTCCTCGACGGTGATTACACCTTCATTACCAACTTTCTGCATTGCTTTTGAAATCATGTTTCCAATTTCTTTGTCGCCATTTGCAGAAATTGTTCCTACCTGTGCAATCTCATCACTATCTTTAACTTTTTTTGCAGATGAAATTAATTTTTCTTTAACAGAATCTACAGCAGCATCGATACCTCTTTTTACGTCCATCGGGTTCATGCCCGCAGTTACGTATTTACAACCTTCTTTAACAATCGCCTGTGCTAGAATTGTTGCAGTCGTTGTACCATCTCCTGCCTCATCATTCGTTTTGCTTGCAACTTCTTTGACCATTTGAGCACCCATGTTCTCAAACTTGTCCTCAAGCTCAATTTCTTTTGCAACTGATACACCATCTTTAGTAGTTCTTGGAGCACCATAAGATTTGTCTATAACAACATTTCTTCCTTTTGGTCCAAGAGTAACTTTCACAGTATTTGCAAGTATATCAACTCCTCTAAGCATTGCTGTTCTTGCTTCTGAGTCAAATTTAACTATTTTTGCCATTATAAACTCTCCTTAATTAATTATTATTTTCCTGATGAAATACCCATAATGTCAGATTCTTTCATTATGCTGTATTCTTTACCATCTATTTTGACTTCAGTTCCAGACCACTTTCCAAAAAGAACTTTGTCGCCAACTTTAACATCCATAGGGATTATTTTTCCATCCTCTGTTTTTGCACCTCCACCAACTGCAACTACTTTTCCTTCTTGGGGTTTTTCTTGTGCCGTGTCAGGGATAATTATTCCACCAGCAGTTTTTTCGCTGCTATCTAATACTTCGATTAACACTCTATCGTGTAACGGTTTGAACTTCATATAAACTCCTTTAAATTAGCATTCATATAAAGGTCAATAATGAGTATTTCAAGATCCCTCTAGAAATTTATGGAACCAAAAAAGCAAAGAATTAATTAGATTTTTAGGCTATATCTCAATTATGATATCAAATCTTGATACAGAAGGGCTTAGTAAAATCGCATTTGATTACGATCTTTTTTATATCGATATATGGGGAGTGATACACAATGGTTTGGAGCTTAATCTTTCAGCCATAGAAACTTTAAAAAAATTAGAGCAAAATAAAAAAAAATTTGTTCTTTTAACAAACGCACCGAGGCCGAACGAGTCTGTAATAGAGTTTTTAAAAAAAATGGGCCTAAAAGATTATTATGATAAAGTTTTCACTTCAGGAGAAGCAGCTCTGAGATATCTAAAAAGTGATTTAAATAATAAGAAATTTTTCCATATAGGTCCTCCACGAGATTTTGATTTATTTTCATCTTTTAAAAATCTTAAAGAAACAAATATAGATTTAGCAGATTATATTCTTTGCACAGGGTTATTTGATAAATATGATAAAGATTTAGATTATTATCAAACACTTCTCAAAGAACACTTAACAAAAAAGATGATATGCACAAACCCAGATTTAATAGTTGATAGAGGAAATATAAGAGAATATTGCGCAGGATCGGTAGCAAAAGTTTTTGAAAATTTAAAAGGAGAAGTTGTCTATTTTGGTAAACCATACCCCCCTGTTTATGAGTTATCTGCTGAAACTAGAAATAAAAAAGTTTTATGTATAGGTGATAATCTTAACACAGATATTAAAGGTGCTAATGTTCAAAATTTTGATGCTTTGCTAATTACAGGAGGCATTCACAGAAATGAAATTTCTGATAAAAAAATAGAAAATTTAACTAAATCTTACAATGTTAAAATTAATTATATTCAAACAGAACTAAAATGGTGAGAGTAAAAATATATAAAAATTTTAATGTTAGAAAACAACATCAAAACGCAATTATATTAATTGGTAACTTTGATGGACTGCACTTAGGTCATCAAAAATTATTTAATGAAGCTCTGAGGTATAAAAAAAAATTTAAATTAAATCTTGGAGTAGTTACTTTTGATCCTATTCCAAAGATGTTTTTCAATAAAGAAATAAAAAATTATAGGATTTCAAATTTTAACCAAAAGATAACATACTTTGATAAATATAAAGTTGATTTTATAATAAACAAAAAATTTGATAAAACATTTTCAAAAATAGAATGTAATTCTTTTATAGAAAAATATTTATACAAAAAGTTAAAATCAAAGTTTCTTTTTGTAAGCAATAATTTTAAATTTGGATATAAACGTAAGGGTGATGTTATTCTTTTAAAAAAATTTCAAAAAAAGTTTAATTACAATCTTATTAAACCAAAACCTTTAATTAAAAAAAATAAAATTGTTTCATCAACATTGATTAGAAATTATTTAGAAAGTGGAAAAATAGAAATAGCTAACAAATTTTTATCGAGAAAATGGTCCGTAGAGGGAAAAGTTGAAAAAGGTAGAATGCTGGGAAGAAAAATAGGTTTTCCAACGTGCAACATTGATATTAAAAATTACGTGATTGCTAAACCTGGAGTTTACTCTGTAAATGTGAAAATAGAAAAAAACAAAAAAATTTTTAAAGGGATAGCAAATCTTGGCTTTCGACCAACTTTTAATCAAAAAAAAATATTGTTAGAGGTAAATTTATTTAATTTTTCTGGAAATCTTTATAATAAAAAACTATCAGTAGATTTTAAAAAATTTATAAGAGGTGAAAAAAAATTTAAAAATATAGACCAACTAAAGAAACAGATTAATAAAGATATTTTATCTGCAAAAAAATAATATCCTATGAGTAAAGAACATATAAATCTCCCAAAAACGGCTTTTTCAATGAAAGCCAACTTACCAGTAAGAGAACCTGGTATTTTAGATTACTGGCAAAAGATTGGCCTGTACAAGAAATTAAGACAAAAAAGCAAAGGTAAAGAAAAATTTGTTCTTCATGATGGACCTCCTTATGCAAACGGAAATATTCATATGGGAACAGCTTTGAATAAAATACTAAAAGATATAATTACAAAGTTTCATCAGATGGATGGTAAAGACTCAGTATATGTTCCAGGTTGGGATTGTCACGGATTGCCAATAGAATGGAAAATTGAGGAACAATATAAAAAAAATAAAAAAAATAAAAACGATGTTCCAATTATTGAGTTTAGGAAAGAATGTAGAGATTTTGCAACAAAGTGGATAGGAATTCATAAAGACCAATTTCAAAGGCTTGGTGTAATTGGCGATTGGGAAAATTATTATTCTACTATGAGCTTTGATGCCGAAGCTCAAATAGTAAGAGAACTTGGAAAATTTTTAAAAGAAGGGAGCTTATATAGGGGATACAAACCAGTTCTTTGGTCTACAGTAGAAAAAACTGCTCTTGCAGATGCTGAAGTTGAATATATGGACCATGTGTCCGATACAATTTACGTAGAATTTCCAGTTGTTAAAACAAATTTTAAAGAGATAGAAAAATCAAATGTTGTTATATGGACAACCACACCTTGGACCATACCTGCAAACAAAGCTTTAGCTTACAATCAAAGTTTAATTTATCTATTATTGGAGATTGATAACGAAAAAAAAATTATAATTGCAAAAGATCTTTTAGAGTCCTTCAAAAAAGACACTAATATTGAAAACACAAAAATTATTAAAGAATTTTCTGGAAAGGAATTCAAAGGTACAATTTGTAGTCATCCATTTTATTCGATTGGGTATGATTATGAAATTCCCATGTTAGAGGCGAGATTTGTAACGACTGAACAAGGAACTGGAATTGTACATTGTGCACCAAGTCATGGTCCAGATGATTTTAATTTATGCCTAAATAATAATATTAAAGCTGTTGAAACAGTTGATGATGATGGGAGATATACAAAAAATATTTTGCATTTTGAAGGGCTACATATTTTTAAAGCTAATAGTGTCATTATAGAAAAATTAAAAGAACATAAAAAACTTATTGCAAATGGTAAATTAAATCACTCGTATCCACATTCATGGAGATCAAAAGCTCCATTAGTTCACCGTGCTACCCCACAATGGTTTATATCGATGGAAAGTCATGAATTAAGATCAAAAGCATTGAAAGCATTGGATGAAACAACTTTTTATCCAAGTAAAGGAAAAGAAAGAATTAAGTCAATGATAGAAACCAGACCTGATTGGTGTGTTTCAAGACAAAGAGTTTGGGGAGTGCCTTTACCAATTTTTATATCAAAGAAAGATGGCAAGGTCTTAATTGATGATGATGTTTTTGAAAATATTGCACAGATTTACGAGAAGGAAGGTTCAGATTGTTGGTTTTCAGATGATTATCAAAAATTATTGGGGAACAAGTACAAAGCTGAAGATTTTAATAAATTAAGTGACATTGTTGAAGTATGGTTTGACAGTGGGTCTACTCACTCTTTTGTTCTTGAGAAAAGAGCCGACCTTAAATGGCCAGCATCTATGTATCTAGAAGGATCTGATCAACATCGAGGATGGTTTCATTCATCACTATTAGAATCTTGTGGCACGAGAGGCAAAGCTCCTTTTGAAAGCATTTTATCCCATGGATTTGTAGTAGACGGAAAAGGTCTAAAAATGTCTAAATCGCAAGGAAATGTTATAGCGCCTGAAGATATTTTAAAAAAATATGGGGCAGATATTTTAAGAATTTGGGTTGCTTCATCTAATTACGCAGAAGATCTAAGAATAGATTATTCAATTTTAGATCAACATGCAGAGTCTTACCGTAAAATAAGAAATACTTTTAGATTTTTACTTGGAAATATAAAAGATGAATATGAGGAATACGATTTTAATAATTTAGAAATTGTTAATTTACCAGATCTAGAAAAGTATATGCTTCATCGTTTAGCTAAAGTGAACCAAAGTTTTCATAAAAATTTTCAGTCATACAACTTTCATCAACTTTACAAAGAATTATTAAATTTTTGTACAGTTGAGTTATCAGCATTTTATTTCGATATCAGGAAGGATTTATTGTACTGTGACCCAATTAACTCTGATAAAAGATCTGACTGTATCAAAGTTCTGAATATTATTCTGCAGTGCTTGTTAAAGTGGTTTGCTCCTATATTATCTTTTACAACAGAGGAAATTTTCAAACTTTTAAATCAAAATAGCGACAAGCAAAGTATACACTTAGAAAATTTTATCAAAATTCCATCAAATTGGTTTAATGAAAATATCGAACATAAATGGGATAATATTAAAAAAATTAGAGATGAAGCTAATATTAGTATCGAAACAAAAAGAGCTAGCAAGGAAATAGGCTCCAGTCTAGAGGCAAAAATTTTAATAAAATTAAATAAAGATTTATACAATATAACGAAAAATGAGAATTTTTCTGAAATTTGCATCACTTCAGAAAGTAAAATAGTTGAAGATCAGAATACTGACAAAGAAGTTGAAGTGGTTACAGAAAAAGCCGAAGGAAGTAAATGTTCTTTATGCTGGAAAATAAAATCAAAAAAATGTGAGAGAATTAATTGTCAAATCTCCTAAATGAATAATTCGTTAGTAAAAAAATTATTAATATATGTTTTAATAGTTTTAGTAATTTTTGCTTTAGATAGGTTTAGTAAACTTTTTATACTAAATATCTTAGAGGACAAAGATAAAGTAGACATCTATATTAACTCCTTTTTAAGCTTATATTTAGTTTGGAATAAAGGAATTGGATTTGGTTTATTTTCATTTGATGATGCTACAGCATATAATTTAATAACCTTAATAATATTATTCATTAACGTAATTATAGTTTATCTGATTTTTGTAGAAGAAGGTTTGAAGATTTATTTTTTACTTACTATATTAGGTGGATCATTAGGCAATTTCGTTGATAGATTATATTATAAAGCAGTGCCCGATTTTATTGATATAAACTACAACGGTTATCATTGGTTCATCTTTAATGTTGCAGATATCTTTATTACGCTAGGAATCATTTGTCTTATTTTTGCTGAATTGTTAAATTATAAATCATCAAATGAAAAAAAATAAAAATCTTTCAATAATATTAATTTTATTTAGTCTATTTTTATATTCATGCCAAACTGCAACGGAAGCATTACAAGGCAAAAAAAGATCCGATCAAAGTGATGAATTTTTAGTTGAAAAAAAGAACCCATTAGCAATGCCACCTGATTTTGACAAACTTCCAACACCAGGTAATCAAGAGGTGTCCACTGAGATGTTTAGTGATAACAATGAGGTTAAAGATTTATTAAATATAGATGAGAGTAAAAACCAAAATGTTGAAAATGATGGGAATTCTACAGATATTGAAAGCTCTATTTTAGAGAAAATTCAATAATAATGTTTACAAAAAATATAAATTTTTCAAATTTTAAATTTAAATCAAACCTTAGTAAGAAAAAAAATTTACTTAAAAAGATAAATAATAAAAATATTTTTATAGAATTCCCTTTATTGAAATCTCTAACTAAAGAATATCAAATGGGATACGATAGAAGTTTAATAAAATCACTAAAAAATTATAAAAAAATAAATTTAATTGGTATGGGAGGTTCAATTTTAGGTACCCAGGCAATTTATGATAAATTTTAATATTTTGAAGCAAAAGGAGAAAAAAAATAAAAATATTTTTATCACTGAAAAAAAAATAAGTTTTTTAACAACACTTGCAAAGAAATTAAAAATTGAAGTTATTGAGCATAAAAATTTTATTGGGGGAAGATATTCTGTACTTTCCGAGGTTGGAATGTTACCTGCAGAATTAATGGGGCTAAATGAAAAAAAATTTAAAAACTTCAATCAATTAATTAAAAATAAAAATTTTGTTAATTCATTAATAGATAATGTTTTAGCAATAAACCATTTTGTATTTAACAAAAAAACTAACTCTATTATTTTAAATTATGATGAAAAATCAGATAGTTTTTTTAGATGGTATCAACAATTGACAGCAGAAAGCTTAGGAAAGAAGGGAAAAGGTATTTTACCATTAATTTCAACAATGCCAAAAGATAATCATAGTCTTCTTCAACTTTATTTAGATGGACCAAAAAATAATTTTTTTACTTTTTTTAGTGTAAGTGAAAAAAATTCCCCTAAAATTAACAATTCAAATTTGAACAGTAATTTTAGTCATCTTAAAAACAAAACCTTATACAAAATTTTAGTATCGCAAAAAAAGGCAACCGAAAATGTTTTCAGTAAAAAAAAATTCCCTTCAGGTCATTTAATGTTCGTAATAGAAATGAAGAAACAATGGGTGAGCTTTTTAGTTTTTTTATTTTAGAAACTATTCTTTTAGGCCAATTGATGAAAGTAAATCCTTTTGATCAACCCTCTGTTGAATTAATTAAAAAAGAAACTGTAAAAATATTAAGATAATTTTCCAAAAATTATTTTAGAAATACCATAATTCTTTTCTCTTTGAATTAAAAAGTTTTCAGAAAATCTATCAATGGTTTTTTTATTTCTGTGCAATATTAATAGGCACCTCTTGACAAACATTCAATACCAAAGGATCCAGTGCCAGCAAATAAATCTAAAATTTTGGCTCCTTTTAAATTTATAGTTTCATTATTTGAGTGTTCAATTATGTTAAAAATAGATTCTCTAACTCTATCTTTTAACGGTCTAGTAGATTTATCGGTAGGCTCTAAAATTTTCTGTCCCTTAAGATAGCCTCCAATTACACGCATCTAATCAATAGCCTTGAAACCAATGTCTTTTCTAAAAAATCCACCACCCCAATTTAAATCCTTAATTTTATCAATTGCTGATTTTCTAGCCTCTAAATAACTCTCTGAAATACTTACAAAATTTAATACCCTTCCACCATTAGCGAATATTTTGTCATTTTTAGAAATTGTTCCTGCGTGGAACATGAAATTATTTTTGTTATTTTTAATTTTATTAAGATTTTTTATTTCAACGTTTTTTTCGTAACTTTCTGGATAACCCTTTGAACATAAAACAATAGATAAACTTTTTTTATCTGACCAATCTACGTTAGATTGATTTAATTTTTGTTCACAACAAGCATTAATTATATCTAAAAAATCTGATTTTAGTAATGGAAGAATAGTTTGACACTCTGGATCACCCATACGCACATTGTACTCAATTAAAAATGGCTCATTATTTTTAATCATTAAACCTGCATAAAGAAATCCAATATACTCCTCTCCAAAATCTCTTATAGCTCTAAAAGTAGGCTCAATAATTTTATCAATAATTTTTTTTTCTAAATCTTTATTTATTAAAGCTGATGGAGAATAAGCACCCATGCCTCCAGTATTTTTTCCTGTATCATCTTCACCAACTCTTTTATGATCTTGTGCGGTGTTAAATTGTTTGAAACTTTTTCCATCTGAAATGACAAAAAAACTCATTTCTTCACCTTCAAGAAATTCCTCAATTACAATTTGATCAGCTTTTCCAAATTTTCCATCAAATATTTCTTTCACTGCTTCATTAGATTTTTCAAGATTTTCACAAATATAAACTCCTTTTCCTGCTGCAAGCCCATCTGCTTTAATGACTATTGGAAATTTAACTTGGTTTAAATATTTAATAGATTCTTCCAAATTTTTTAAAATATTAAATTTTGCTGTAGGTATATTATATTTTTTACAAACATTTTTAGTAAACGTTTTTGATCCTTCAAATTGAGATAGTACTTTATTTGGTCCAAAAACTTTTATTTTTTTTTCTTGCAAAAAATCAGCTATACCATCTACCAAAGGTTTTTCTGGACCAACAACTACTAATTCAATTTTATTTTTCAAAATAAAATCATAAATGCTTTCAAAGTTGTCTAGATTTAAATTAACATTTTCAGCCAAATGACATGTGCCAGCATTTCCTGGAATACAATAAATTTTAGTGGTTTTTTTTGATAATGACATTTGATTTACCAACGCGTGCTCTCTTCCACCACTTCCGAGAATTGCAATTTTCATATAGATATTTATATATCTCAATAATGCAAAATAAGTTAGCTAAATTAAAATACCTTCCTAATAATTTTGAGATTATTGAGGAAGGCGACCATGTAATATGTTCTATATCTGGAAAGAAAATTCTTTTAGAAAATTTGACTTATTGGAATGTTGAAGAACAAGAGGCATATTTTTCTTATAAAGAGGCCGCAGTTAAAAGAGATAGGTTAAAAAAATCTTAATTTACTTTTTCCATCTGTCGTGGGTCCAAATCCATTGAAGTGGATTCTTTACTATCATTTGCTCGAGCACAGTATTTAAAAACTGTGTAATTTCCTCAATAGTTTTACTTTCACCTACTTTAATAGGTTTGGAAACGTACATTTTAAAATGAAATTTGCTTCTTCTTTCTATATAGATTGGAACTAGATCACATTTATATTTTTTAACCAATTGCGCTGGAATAGTAGTTGTGGTTGCTAAGCTACCAAAAAAATTAACTTTAGATCCTTCTCGAACCCTTTGGTCAATCATTAATGCAATAGACGACCCTTTCTTTAGATTTTCAATTATTTCCCTTGTTCCTGAACGCCCTTTTTTAATTTGTTTTTTACAAATATATTTAATTCGAATTTTTTCCATAGTTTTATTAAGGAAAATATTATTTAACGGTCGATAAATAGCAGATAAATCAATCCCATATTTTTCAATCATCATAGCCATCAATTCAAAATTATTAAAATGTCCAGATATGAAAACTACTTTTTTGTTTTTTGATTTAATTTCATCGAGGTACTGTTTTCCTTCTACTTGAATATACTTTTCAAGTTTACCATTTCTAAAGTTTTTAATAAAAGGATATTCGGCAAAAATTCTTCCATAATTTCCAAATATTTCATCCGTAGATTGTTCGTGAGTTTTTTTTAATGAGATATTGGATTTTTTTAAATTATCTATAACTAAACTTTTAGATCTAAATAATGGTCCAAATGTTTTTCCAATAAAAAATCCAAAGTTTGAAGCTAATTTATATCCCAAGATTTTAAATATGATTAACAATAAAGAAATTAAAACAAATTCAAAAAAATAAATAATGGTTTTCATAAGTTTTTGTTTAAAAAACTCTCAAATTTTTTCTGATTTGAGATTTTTAGATCAACTTTAATAAATTTTATATTTTTTTTTTTAGAATTATCTAGTCTTAAATAATCTTTTTCAGAAGTAACTATTTCCAATCTTTTTTCTTTTGCAAGACTTTTAATTTCATTAATGTCTTTATTAGAAAAATTATAATGATCAGGAAAAAATTTTTTTTCTTTAATTTTGAATTTGTATTTGATTAAAGTTTTTTCAAATTCTTCAGGATTACCTAGACCACAAAAAATTAGATAATTTTTTTTTAAATTAAAAGATTTTAAATTGGTTGGTTTATAGTTTGCATAAAAAATTTTAATATTTTTATTAATTTTTTTAATTTTATTTTGAAATTTAATATTTTTTTTCTCTCCATTCAAAAATACAGCATCATAATTTCGTATTTCAAATAAGCTCTCTCGCAAAGGTCCTGCAGGTATTAAAAAACCATTTCCAATGGTATGAGTACTATTAAAACAAGCAATTGATAAATCGTAATTAATCTTCTTTTCTTGCAATCCATCATCACAAATTGCTATGTCAAAATTTTTATTTTCGGCAGTTTTAATAGCTATATCTCTATTTTTAAAACATAATAAATTTCCATTTTTTTTTAAAATTTTTTGTTCATCTTTTTGATCGAGATAGTTTTTTTTTATAATTGTGGTTTTATATTTTTTTTTTAAAATACTATTTATTTTAATAACCAACGGAGTTTTGCCTGTCCCACCTAAATATATATTACCAACACATATAGTTTTAACTTTAAATTTCACCTTTGGTGATAATTTTTTCAAATAATTAAATAAAAACGTAAAGAAAGTTAATGGAAGAAGAATAATTGAAATTAAATTAACAGTATCAAGATAAATTGGTCTCTTAATTTTCATTATATAAATTTATCTATTTCATAAATATTATTTTTAAGAACTCTTTTACCCATTTCGTCTATTTTTTTTAATATTTTTCTTGAATGATTGTAATTAATTTTTTTTTTAATTAATTCACAAACATTATTTAAACTTTTTACTTTGCTTGCAATTTTAAGATTTAATAATAAATCATATACTTCTTTAAAATTATGAACAAATGGCCCAAAAATAATATAATTTTTTCCCCTTACAGGCTCTAAAGGATTTTGGCCTCCATGATTAATTAATGATCCTCCAACAAAACATAAATTAGATATTTCATAAAATTTACGAGCTTCTCCATATGTATCAGCAATATATACATCTGTGGATTTACTTATTTTATTTCTAGACGATCTTGTAATTACATTTAATTGTTTGCTTTCTAACAGTCTAACTATTCTATCAGTTCTATAGACATGTCTTGGAATTATAACTGTAAGCAAATTATTAATACTTTTTTTTACTTTTTTATGAGCCTCAGAAATTAAATCTTCTTCATTGTCATGAGTACTTGCGCAACAAAAAATTTTTCTATCTCTAATTATCTTTTTTACATCAGAATTTACCTTCGTTTTTTTTTCTCCAAAGTATTTTAGGTTTCCTGCAATTTTTATATTTTTTACTCCAAGTTTACTCAAATAAAGTTTTGACTCTTTATTCTGTGGAAGTGCCAAAGTAATACTACTAAAGATTTTTTTTGCAAAATTTGGAAATCTTAACCATCTTTTATAACTTTTTGATGTGATTCTTCCATTAATTAAAACTATGGGTATATCTTTTCTTTTTAGATTTTTAATCATGTTTGGCCATATTTCTGAGTCTATAAAAATTGCCACTTTTGGTTTCCAAAATTCTAAAAATTTATTTGTCAAGTAATTTTCATCTATTGGAAAATATACATGTTCGGTTTTTCTAAATTTTATTTTTTTAACAACCGATGCAGAACTTGTAGTGGCAGATGTGAGTAAAATTTTTTGAACTTTATTATTTTTTTCTAAAATTTTAATTATAGGAAGAATACTCATAATTTCCCCAACACTTGCTCCATGAAACCAAATCGTTTGGTTTTTATTATATTTTTTATAGATACAAAATTTTTCCAGAAATCTGTTAAAATCCTCTTTTCCGATTATAATTCTTACAGCAAATATTATTGGTGAAAATAATAAAAAAGTTATTGCTAAAATTTCGTAAAAAAAAAACATTAGTTTTCTTTAATTTGTCGATTATAAAAATTTTGATAAATCTCAGAATGTTTCAGTAAATCATTATGTTTACCTTGATCTATAACTTTTCCTTTATCAAGAACATAAATAATATTTGAATTTAGAATTGTTGAAAGCCTATGGGCAATTACAATAGTTGTCTTATTTGAAATTAATTTTTCCAAGGCCTTTTGAATTTTTTCTTCAGTTTCAGAGTCTAATGAAGATGTTGCTTCATCTAAAAGAATAATTTTGCTATTTTTTAAAAAAGCTCTTGCAATTGAAAGTCTTTGTTTTTCACCACCAGATAATTTAATTCCATTTTCACCAATTTTGGTCTCAAATTTATTTTCAAGTTTGTTTATAAAGTCAGTGCACATTGCCATATCTGCAGCTTTATATATTTCATCATTTGAAGCATCAGGTTTTGCATATTTAATATTATTTAAAACTGTATCGTCAAATAAAGTGGTGTTTTGATCGACAATTGAAATTTCTTTTCTAAGAGAAGAAAGTTTTACCTCTTTTATGTTTTGACCATCTACCTCGACTTTTCCAGAAATAGGATCGTATATTCTTGGTATTAGGCTTAATAAAGTAGACTTTCCAGAACCACTATGACCAACAAGTGCTGTCATTTTGTTTCCAGCAATATTTATATTTATATCTTTCAGTACACGGTTATCTAAATTGCTTTCATAATTAAAATTTACATTACTAAAATTAATTGAGCCCTCATTTAATTTCAGCTCTCCTAAACTTTCATTAGATGAAATATTATTTTTAGTATCTATTATTGGTATAATTCTTTTACCAGCAGATAAACCTTGAAAAATTCCTACATTAATAGTCGCTAAAGATTTTACAGGTTGGTAAGCTAACATCATTGCCGCGAGAAAAGAAAAAAAATTATTAATATTGAGTTGTCCATTCATAATAAGTTTCCCGGAGTAGAAGATTAAAATTGCTATCATTATACCAGTTAGTATTTCCATTATTGGAGTAGCTCTTATAAATACAGTTGCTATTTTGATAGATTTCTTCTTAAGATCATCAACAAATTTTTCAGACCTCTTATTTTCAAAATTTTCTCTTTGAAAAATTTTTATAACTTTATGATTTTTAAATAAGTCAATTAAGTATTTATTTAAGTCACCTGATTTTTCTTGTGCTTCTGTTGCAACTTTTCCCATTCGTCTCCCAAGTTTTTTTGCTGTAATCGAAGCAATTGGAATCATTATTATAGCTATTAGTGACAATCTCCAGTTCTGTAGAAACATTACTGTTAATAGACCAATAAGAGTTAAACCATCTTTAAAAAAACTCAAAAATGAATTGCTCAACATTCCAGTAATTTGATTTACATCAAAATTTAAATTTGAAATATATTTTCCAGAATGTTTATTCTCTATTTGTTGAGTATCTGCTTTAATAAAGGATGAAAGCATATCAATTTGAATTTTTTTCTTAACTTCTTCAGCAACATTTATCATTATTACTTTTGCCATATACAATGAAATTCCTTTAGTAGAAAAAGCTAAAACAATTAAAATAGGAATTACAAATATTAAAGTTTGATCCTGATTAATAAAAATTTTCTCTATTGCAGGATCTAAAAGCCAAGCAGTTGCAGATGTACTTCCTGCAACCAAGATAGAGAAAAATACAGCTAACAAAATTTTAATAATAAAAATTTTCGTATAGTCGTTGTATAATCTTTTTAAGATCTCTAAATTAGTCATGAATTAGAAAAGTTTACCAATTAAAATATTTATAAATATTAACAAACCTAAAAAATTATTACTTTTAAATTTAAACAAACAGTCTAATGGCTCTTTTACATTAAGTTTGTATATTTGAAAAAAAATCAAATGCCCAATAGGCAAAAATAAAAATAAAAAATAAAAATAATTAAAATTCATTAAAAGGCCTACTAAGATTAGAGCTCCAATAAAGATCAAATAACAAAAAGAAATAAATTTCTTTGGATCATTTTTAAATTTAATTGAAGTAGATTTAACTCCTATAATTTCATCATCTTTTATATCTTGGTATCCATAAATAGTGTCGTATCCCAGTGTCCAAAATATGGCTCCAAAATAGAAAATAATTGGAAGTATTGAGATTTCGTTAGTGACAGAGATCCATGCCAATACAAGACCATAATTGAAAGTAATTCCAAGAAACAATTGTGGCCAATATGTAAATCTTTTCATTAGAGGATAAGAGAATGCAAGTGGCATCGATAATAGTGCCATCCAAATTGTAAAAAAATTAAAATTAATTAAAACTAAAAAAGCAATCCCACAGAGTATAAATGAATAAAAACTTGCTAGTTTTATAGATACTTTTCCTGAAGCAATGGGTCTATTTTTTGTTCTTTCAACAAGTTTATCAAAATTTTTATCCGTTATATCATTTACTATACAGCCAGCCGATCTCATTAACACAGCCCCAAGAAAGAAAAGCAGGATATAAAAAAAATATGTTTCAAGTTCACTATTAAATTCATAGGCAATTGTAAGACCCCAAATACAAGGCCAAAAAAGAAGCATGTAACCTATGGGTTTATTCAATCTTGTAAGTTCAATAAATAATTTAACGTTTAACATTAATTTACTTGTAAATAACAAAGGCTAGTTTCATAATCAATTCGATTCGAATGAATATAGATTATACAGTTACAGCTTTAATGTTTCCTGCAATTCCTCTTTTAATGGGGGTTTACAGTAACAGATTTCATACTTTAAGCAGGTTGATTAGAGAACTTCATGACGAACATGTATATGAAAAACATATTCCCGCAGAATGGAAAAAACAATTTATTAACTTGAGTAGAAGAATTTCAATTTTAAGGTGGACTATAATGTTTGCTGCCTTTGGATTTTTATTTAATATGCTTACAGTTTTTGCTCTTTATTTAAATGAATTATTCTTAGCGAGAGTAATTTTTGGTTCGTGCTGTTTATCAATGATCATATCAATTATTTTCTTTATAAGAGAAATTCAAATATCCACAAATGCACTCAATTTACACATGTCTGACATGGATGTAAAAATAGATTAATTTGGTAAAATTATTGCAGGACCAAGTAATTTTCTTCCCTCAAGATCTTCATGAGCTTTTCTAACTTCATCTAAAGAATACTTTTTTGAAATTTCAACTTTAAATTTACCTTTAGATATTGCTTCAAAAACTTTTTCAGCCGCTTCTTCAAGCTCTTTTCTTATGATCGTGTAATGAGCGATTGAAGGTCTAGTAAAAAAAAGACCTTTTGCATTTATATGTTTTTTTATATCTAATGTATGAACGTAACCAGATGCATTTCCAAAAGCAACCATCATCCCTCTTACTTTTAAAACTTCTATTGAACCTTCAAATGTTTTTGCTCCTACTCCATCATAAACTACATCAAGTCCGTTTTTTCCTACAATTTTTTCAACTTCCTCAACAAAGTTTTTCTCATTATAGTTTATAACATGATGGCATCCATTCTTTTTCGCTATTTCTATTTTTTCATCTGAACCGACCGTCCCTATTATTTCAGCACCAAGTGCATTGGCCCACGGGCAGAAAATTTGACCAAGTGCTCCTGCAGCTGCATGATATAAAATTTTATCTCCTTTTTTAACTTGATAAGTTCTGTGCAATAAATACTCGGCTGTTATACCTTTTAAAGTAATACACGATGCAACCTCGTCAGATATGTTATCTGGAACTTTTACTAACTTGTCTTCAGGTATTATTTGTTTTTCAGAATAAGTTCCAATTGGCATGGAAGCACGAGTTACTCTATCTCCAACTTTAAATAATTTAACTTCAGAACCTACTTCTTCGATAATACTACAAGCTTCAAGTCCAATACCACTTGGCAGTGGGATGGGATAAAGACCTGAACGGTGGTATGTATCAATATAATTTATACCTATAGATAAATTTTTAACTAGCACTTCATTCTGGCCAGGTTTTCCAATATCAACGTTCTTTATTTCCAATACCTCAGGTCCACCAAATTCTTTTATTTCAATTTTTTTCATTGTTTTACAAAATTACCGTTATGGTAATCGTCAATAGCTTGAAGTATTTCCTGTTTTGTATTCATTACAAATGGTCCACCTCTTGCAATTTGTTCACCAATTGGTTTTCCAGATATTAATAAAAATTTAGCCTTAGTCAAAGCAGTTACTTTTAATTTTTCACCATTAGTTAAAAGTATCAAAGTAGAGTCTTTGACTTTATCATGTTTTTTTTCTCCGATTTTTATTTCACCTTCAATTAAATAAATAAAGCTATTGTGAGAGGAGGGTATCTCAAAATTAAATTCCTTATCTTCTTTAAGTTCAACATCAAAATAAACAGGTTCTACATTATGCTTTTTAATTGGTCCTTCTGCTTTTTGAAATTTTCCAGCAATAACTTTTATTTGCTTGTCACTATCTTTATGTACACTCATTTTGTCAGCATCAATATAATGATATTCAGGTTTATCCATTTTCATACTCGCTGGCATGTTTATCCATAATTGAAAACCATGAAGTTTACCCTCTTTCATTGCTGGCATTTCTGAATGAATAATACCACTTCCTGTTTTCATCCACTGAACATCTCCTGCTGTCATTCTACCTTGTCCACCAGTACTATCTTTATGTTCAAAATCTCCTGCCAACATATAAGTTACTGTTTCTATGCCTCTATGAGGATGGGGTGGAAAGCCTGCAATATAATCTTCACTATTTTCTGATCCAAACTCATCCAACATTAAAAATGGATCAAAATAATTTGGCTCAACTCCGATACTTCTTTTTAATTTTACACCAGCACCATCTGATGCTGATATAGGTTCAATAACTTTTTCAACTTCTATTGATTTCATTCGATCGATATATACTTTAACTATATAATTTCAAGTAACTCACTTAAATCGTGAATTTCATCTAATGGTTGATAGTCAAGATTATCAAATATATTTTTATTCCTGTTTACCCAAACAGAATTATATCCATAATTTCCACCCCCAGAAACATCCCATGTATTCGCACTTAAAAATAAAATTTCATCCTTTTTAATGTTGTATTTATTTACAGGTAATTCATAAACTTTTGAGTCTGGTTTAAAAATTCCCACTTCTTCAATTGAAAAAATATCATCAAATATTTTTTCTAAGTTATTATTTTTGACCAGATTTCCCAACAAGCTAGGAGTACCATTGGAAAGAATTGCTAACTTAAAATCTTTCTTTTTCAACTTATTTAAAGTTTCTTTAACTTCAGAAAAAGGTGAGAGTACTTTGTACAAATCTAATAAATCATTTCTCATGGAGTTATCAATTTTAAAAAATTTCATCGATTTGTCTAAACTGTCTTCAGTAATTTCCCAAAAATCTTTATGTCTATTCATTAAACTCCTTAGCCAAGTATATTCTAATTGTGTGGTTCTCCAATAATTTGCGAAATCTTCCCACTTATCACCTATTTTTCCTTTACATTTTTCTGCAGCAGAATTGACGTCAAATAAAGTTCCATAAGCATCAAATATTATTGCTTTAATATTTTTCATAATTTAATTTAAATATAATGAGCAATATTAGGTTATTTTATCCAGAAAGTTTATCAATTAATTTAGAAGGAAAATTGGATAAAGCACAATCTCATTATTTAACTAAAGTGATGAGAATTCCTATTGGTGGTAATTTTTCTTTATTTAATAAGTTTGGTGAATGGCAAACAATAATTAAAAAAATTTCAAAAAATGATTTAAATTTTAAAGTTACTAAGCAACTTAGACATGAAGAAAATGAAACTGATCTTTGGTTAGCTTTTTCTCCTATTAGATCAAATTTTTTTAATTTCATGATTCAAAAAGCAACAGAATTAGGTGTAACAAAATTCATTCCAGTAATTACAGAAAGGACTGTTGTAAGAAACATAAATTATGAAAGACTAATAAAAATTGTTACAGAGGCCTCAGAACAATGTAATAGATTAAGTATTCCTGAAATAGACAAAATACAAAAATTAGATGAGTTTTTTAAAAATAATAAAGATTTAAATCTTATATTTGGAGATTTAAATTCAGATAATAAAAAATTAAAAATAAATAACAAAAAACTTTTATGTATTTTAATTGGCCCCGAAGGTGATTACACTGAGGTCGAGAGAGAAAAGATTCTTAAATATGGTGGAACACAATCAATAAAATTGGGTAATAACATTCTTCGAACTGAAACTGCAGTTATATCCGCTTTATCTGTGATCAATTTTCTAAAAAATTGATAAATTGTCGCGAAATCTCTAGTGTTTTTTTGTATTTTTGGCTTTATAAACTTTTGAAAATGAAAAAATTCATAACAACCTTATTAACCACATTAATTTCATTGCCTGCTTTTGCCAATCAACCGGAGAAGTGGCAATTGAGTTTTCAAGAGCCTGCATCTCAGACAATGAGAGATATTGTTTGGTTCCACGACTATATGTTGCTTCCAATTATTGTGGCAATAAGTGCGTTTGTGTTGTTTCTGATGTTATATGTGATGGTGAGATTTAGAGAGTCTAGAAATCCTAATCCGTCAAAAAGAACTCATAATGTTGCAGTGGAAATAATTTGGACATTGGTTCCATGTTTAATTCTAATAGTAATGGCTGTTCCATCATTTAAGGTTTTGTATTCTCAAGATACAATTCCAAAAGCGGATGTAACTATTAAAGCAATTGGATATCAGTGGTACTGGGGCTATGAATATCCAGATGAAAATATAATTTTTGACTCATACATGATTGAAGAAGAGGATTTGAAAGAGGGTCAACCAAGACTACTAGCAGTTGATAACGTTGTAGTGGTGCCAGTAAATAAAGTTGTAAAAGTATTAATTACAGCAAATGATGTATTGCATGCATGGGCATTACCTTCATTTGGAGTTAAAAGAGATGCAATGCCAGGAAGAATTAATGAAACATGGTTTAAAGCAGAAAAAGTTGGAACATACTATGGTCAATGTTCAGAATTATGTGGAATAAAGCACGCATTTATGCCAATTGAAGTAAGAGTAGTTTCTGATGAGGACTATCAAGCGTGGTTGTCAGATGCGAAAATAAAGTTTGCAAAAGACGAAAGTTTAATTAATAAAAATTTAATAGCGAGTAATTAAATAATGAGTACAGCAACATTACACGGTCACGACCACCATACACCAACTGGATGGAAAAGATGGGCATATTCTACAAACCATAAAGATATAGGAACAATGTATTTAATCTTTGCAATTATTGCAGGGGTAATCGGAACTGCATTTTCAGTTTTAATGAGAATAGAGTTAATGCATCCTGGTGATGGAATTTTAGGTGGTAACTATCACTTATATAATGTCCTAGTTACAGGACATGGTTTGATAATGATTTTCTTCATGGTGATGCCAGCAATGATTGGTGGTTTTGGTAATTGGTTTGTACCAATAATGATTGGTGCACCTGATATGGCATTCCCAAGAATGAATAATATTTCTTTTTGGTTGCTACCTGTGGCTTTTATTTTACTTCTAGCTTCAATATTTGTTGATGGACCTCCAGGGGCACAAGGTGTTGGAGGAGGTTGGACTATATATCCACCGTTATCTTCAAAAGCAGGTCAACCAGGTCCAGCAATGGATTTGGCAATTTTAAGTTTACATGTTGCGGGCGCATCATCAATTTTAGGTGCAGTAAATTTCATAACTACAATTTTAAACATGAGAACGCCAGGTATGACATTACATAAAATGCCATTATTTGCTTGGTCTATACTTGTTACTGCTTTTTTACTTTTGTTATCTTTACCAGTTTTAGCTGGAGCAATAACAATGTTATTAACAGACAGAAATTTTGGAACAGCATTCTTTGAGGCTCAATCAGGTGGTGACCCAACTTTGTTTCAACACTTATTTTGGTTTTTTGGACATCCAGAAGTCTATATTTTAATTTTACCAGGTTTTGGAATGATAAGTCATATCGTTTCTACTTTTTCCAAAAAACCTGTGTTTGGATATTTAGGTATGGCATATGCAATGGTTGCAATAGGAATTGTTGGATTTGTGGTATGGGCTCATCATATGTACACAGTAGGTCTTGATACTGATACCAAAGCATACTTTTTAGCTGCGACTATGATAATAGCCGTCCCAACTGGAATAAAAATTTTTTCTTGGATCGCAACTATGTGGGGTGGATCAATATCATTTAAAACCCCAATGGTTTGGGCACTTGGTTTCATATTTTTATTTACAGTCGGTGGAGTAACAGGAGTTGTTTTAGCAAACGCTGGAGTTGATACAGCATTACATGATACATATTATGTTGTTGCTCACTTCCACTATGTTCTATCGCTTGGAGCTGTTTTTGCAATCTTTGCAGGTTTTTATTATTGGTTTGGAAAAATGTCAGGTTATGAGTATTCAGAGTGGATGGGACAACTTCATTTTTGGCTTACATTCATTGGTGTAAATATAGTATTTTTCCCACAACACTTTTTAGGTTTAGCGGGTATGCCGAGAAGATATGCAGATTATCCCGATGCATTTGCTGACTGGAATTATATTTCATCCATAGGGTCATATATATCGATCGTAGGATTGGCAGTATTTTTTGCAAATTTGATTTACGCATTTGCTAAAAAGAAAAAAGCAGCTCAGAATCCATGGGGCGAGGGGGCAACCACCTTAGAGTGGACAGTTCCATCACCGCCTAATTTTCATACTTTTGATGAGCTTCCTAAATTCGAAAACGTCGAGGGTGCAGAAAAATCTAGTAGTTAGATTCTAGTAAAAATATATAATATTAAAATGCAGTCTACTATCTTAAGAGAAAAAAGATCTAATACAGATCTTGGAATTATCTCAGAGCTAATAAAGCTCATGAAGCCAAGAGTAATGTCTTTAGTAATATTTACTTGTGCAGTTGGTTTGCTAACAGCTCCAAATTCTATACCTTTCACTCAGGCAGCTATTGGTATTCTCATAGTGGCCATTGGGGCAGGTGCAGCAGGTGCATTGAACATGTGGTACGAGGCTGATCTTGATAAATTAATGACTAGGACATGTTTAAGACCAATTCCACGAGGCAAACTTAATAGAGCTCAGGCTTTATACTTTGGAACAACATTATCTATTATTTCTGTCTTTAGCTTATATTATTTTACTAATGCTATTTCAGCTTTCTTATTGTTTTTTACAATTTTCTTTTATTTGTTTATTTATACAATTTGGTTAAAGAGAAGAACTCCCCAAAATATAGTAATTGGAGGAGCAGCAGGTGCGTTACCACCTGTTATTGGCTGGACCATAGCAACAAACTCTTTATCAATTGAACCTTTAGTTTTTTTTCTAATAATTTTTGTTTGGACACCATCTCATTTTTGGGCCCTAAGCCTTTACAAGGCTAAGGACTACAAAAAGGCGAAAATTCCAATGTTGCCAATTACTAATGGAATTGAAAACACAAAAAAGAATATATTTATATATTCATTGCTAATGTTACCAACAGTGGTTCTTCCATATGCGATTGGATTTACATCAGAATTGTTTCTTACACTTGGATTGACCTTGACTATTTATTATAATTATCTTTGCTTTAAACTTTATAATTATAAGAAAAATAAATTTGAGATCAAAATTGCAAAACAAATTTTTGCTTACTCAATATTTTATTTATTTTTAATTTTTGTGTTATTTTTAATAGATAAACTTATTTAATGATAAGAGACGAAAAAACAAAAAAGAAAAATTTATGGACCGCGCTAGGTCTTGTAATTTTTATAGTGATATTGTTTGTTTTTACTTTATATAACGTAGGTGTCTTTGAGAGATCAATATGATAAAAAAAAATACATTAACACCTCTTTTGCTAGCTGGAATTTTCGTTTTTATGTTAGGATTATCATTTGCGGCAGTACCACTTTATGATTTGTTTTGTAGGGTAACAGGATTTGGAGGCACTACCCAAATCTCTAAAGAGGCACCAAAGATAGTATTAGATAAAATAGTAAATGTAAGGCTTGATACAAACGTGAATTCTCAGTTAGATTGGGATTTTGCAGTTAATGAAAAAACTTTGGATGTAAAACCAGGCAAAGTTTATAAAATCAAATTTAATGTTGAAAATTTGGGTGATCAACCTTCATCCGCAGTTGCAAGTTACAATGTTTCCCCTTCGTCCTTTGGCCAGTATTTTAACAAATTAGGCTGTTTTTGTTTTGAAAAACAGACACTTAAACCAGGAGAAAAAGCATCTTATGATTTAGTATTTTATCTAGACCCTGAATTAGTAAACGACCCAAAAACTAAAAATATAGAGGATGTTACTATGTCCTATACTTTTTTCTCCTCTGACTACTATAAAGTTGAGAAAAACGAGAGTTAAAAATGTCCTCAGCTCAAAAGCATGATTACCATTTAGTTGACCCTAGTCCGTGGCCGATTGCTACTTCTTTCGCTACATTAATTACTGCACTAGGAACAGTTTATTATTTGCATGCTCAAGCAATGTGGGCAATGTTGCTTGGATTTGCTCTTTTAATTTATTGTGCATTTATGTGGTTCCGTGATGTAGTTATTGAAGCCGAGCACCAAGGCCATCACACTCCAGTTGTACAACTCCATCATAGATATGGAATGACTTTATTCATTGCCTCTGAGGTAATGTTTTTTGTTGCTTGGTTCTGGGCTTACTTTGATGCAAGTTTATTTCCGAATGAATTTACTGGCAATGTTTGGCCACCAAAAGATATCGAAACATTTGATCCATGGGATATTCCTCTTATAAATACTTTAGTTCTTCTTTTATCAGGTACAACAGTTACATGGGCTCATCACTCTTTACTAGAAGGTGATAGAAAAGGATTTATTAATGGTCTGATTTGTACAGTTGCTCTAGGAGCATTCTTCACTCTTTTACAAATATATGAATATCAACATGCTTCATTTAGTTTTTCAGGTCATATTTATGGAGCAACTTTTTACATGGCTACAGGGTTTCATGGTTTTCATGTGGTCGTTGGAACAATCTTCCTAGCAGTGTGTCTATGGAGGGGAAAACTGGGTCATTTTACAAAAGAACATCACTTTGGTTTTGAGGCGGCAGCTTGGTATTGGCACTTTGTCGATGTGGTATGGTTATTTTTATTTGCAGCCATATACATTTGGGGAAGTTAAAATAATTTGAAAAACAAGTTATCGTTTTCATTATTTGTATATTTTTTTATTTTAGTTTTTTTAGCCCTAGGTACTTGGCAAATTATAAGGTTAAACTGGAAACTTGAATTAATAAACTCAATCGAACAATCTTTAAAAAGTGAACCAATAGAGTTTAACGGTAGCAATCCAACTAATTTTAAAAAAATTAAATTTGAAGGAACATTAGATAATTCAAAAATCATTTACTTGTATAGTTTAAGTGAAAAAGGAGAGCCAGGTTTTGATATTGTCAATCCAATAAGTATCAATAATAAAAGTTATTTGATTAATCGTGGATGGATTCCTAGAGACTTTAAATCAAAAAAATACTTTTCAGATGAAAGTAAGTTCGAGGGGATTTTGAAACTGAAAAGTAAATTTAATTATTTTAAGCCAGATAATAATATAAATAAGAACTATTGGTTTACATTAAAAGACGAGGATTTATTAAAATATACTGGTAAACAATTTTCTCCATTCATTATAAACAATATAAGTAAGCAAGAAGGAATTTATCCAAAGTCAAAACAAGTGGGAGCCAATATTTCCAACAACCATTTAAAATACGCGTTAACTTGGTTTTCATTAGCTGTTTCTATATTTTTAATATATTTATATTTCAGAAAAAAAAATTACTGATGGAATATATTAGTACCAGAAATAATTCAGATCATTTCTCATTTAAAAACGTTTTTCTTAAAGGTTTAGCAGATGATGGCGGTCTATTTGTGCCTAAATCAATTAAACCATTTAGTAATGAAGAATTAACCAAACTTAGCAGCCTTAAATACAATGAATTAGCAGTTGAAATTATTTTCCCATTTATTGGAAATTTTATGACAAAAAAAGAATTATCTTCCTTGATATCCAAATCTTACTCACATTTTAGATGTGAAGATGTTGTAAAAATATCTGATTTAGGAAAATTAAAAATTTTGGAATTGTTTCATGGTCCAACACTCGCTTTCAAGGATATTGCAATGCAATTGATAGGTAATTTCTACCAATATCACTTAGAAAATGCAGAGAAAAAAATTAATATTATTGTAGCAACTTCAGGAGATACAGGGGCTGCAGCTATTGATGCATTGAAAGGCAAAAGTAATCTAAATGTTTTTGTATTACATCCTCATAATAAAATTTCACCAGTTCAGAGACGATTGATGACTATTCATGAAGAGAGAAATGTTTTTAATATCGCAATTGAGGGTAACTTTGACGATTGTCAAAATTTAGTAAAAGCCATGTTCAATGATCAAAATTTTTCAAATAAGATCAACATGTCAGGCGTAAACTCAATTAATTGGGCAAGAATAATTGCTCAAGCCGTTTATTACTTTTATGCGTATTTTAAAACAGGTAATGGACAACCTTTATCATTTTCTGTTCCAACAGGTAATTTTGGAGATATTTATGCTGGTTACTTAGCAAAAAAACTTGGCCTACCTGTCGACAAACTTATAGTAGCAACAAACAAAAACGACATTCTTCACAGAGCAATTTCTGGAGGTGATTATACTCAAAAGAAAGTTGAAGAAACAAATACTCCTAGTATGGATATTCAGATAGCAAGTAACTTTGAAAGACTTTTATATGATGTTAAAGACTGTAATTCTGAATTTACGAAAGATGTTATGAGTAAAATAAAAAATAATGAATATAAAATTGATAATAATGACTTAGAGAAGATTAAAAGAAATTTTATCTCTGAAATGTTAGACGAAAATGAGACAGTTGAAATGATAAAAGATATTCATGAAAAATATCAAATAGTAATTGATCCTCACACTGCAGTTGGAATTGGGGCTGCAAAAAAACTAGAATTAGAAAAAAACTGTGTTGTATTGTCAACAGCTCATCCATGTAAATTTCCAAAAGCAATAGAGGTCGCAATCTCAAAAACTGAAAAACTACCAGAAAGCCTAAGATATGTTTATGATAGGGAGGAAAAATTTGATGTCTTATCAAATGATTTAGAAAAAGTTAAAAATTATGTAATAAATTCAATATGAAAATTAAAATAAAAGATCAAATTCCTGATACTGAAATTTTTCATTTAGTGGAGGGTGAGCCAAAAATAAGCAAAATTAAAGAAATACTTGGCACAGGCAAAATTATTCTATTTGGTCTACCTGGTGCTTTTACTTCAACCTGTTCCAAATTTCACCTTCCAGGTTATGTGGCGAATGCAGATAAATTAAAACAGAAAGGAATACAAAATATATTTTGTATATCAGTTAATGATCCATACGTTATGGATGCTTGGGGACAAGCACATAACATTGAAAATAAAATAACAATGCTATCTGATCCATATTTATTATTTACAAAGGCAATCGGTGCAGAGGTTGATAGAAATTCTAGAGGTATGGGAATAAGATCAAATCGATATTCTATGGTGGTTGAAAACTTGGAAGTATCAAATATTCAAGTCGAAAAAGAGACTAAAGAATGTGGTTTATCTTCAGCAGAGGGTATTCTAGATATATTATAAATTGGATTGCAGTTCTCTTTTAGGCACCTAGATATTTGCTGAAGTTCGTGCCAACAAATCCACCTCATTGTTAAGCTTATCTGATGAGTGAGCTTTTACCCAGCTCCATTTAATTTCGAAAGAGTTTGATAGACTATCTAATTCAGTCCAAAGCTCTTTGTTTTTCACTTCCTTTTTATTAGCTGTTTTCCAGCCATTTTTTTTCCAATTATGTATCCATTCAGTAATACCTGATTTTACATATTTAGAATCTGTAAAAATCTGAACTTTGCTACCTTTTGCAATTTTTTTTAAAGCTTTAATTGGAGCAAGTAATTCCATTTGGTTGTTTGTTGTATCTTTTTTACTGCCTTTAATTCTAGTTTTATTTCCATTTTCAATTATTATCGCAGCCCAACCACCATTCCCTGGGTTTCCAATACAAGAACCATCTGTATAAATTTTTATCATTAGCAATAATCTTTAAATGAATTTAAATTTTTATGAAAATCAAGTTTTTGAATATATTCTTTTGGATCTTTGATTTTGATAATTGCTGTTTTGGGTGTGTTTAGATAATCATAAGATCTTGTTAGTAAGTACCTTAGGGCCGAGCCCTTACAAAGGGTATTAAAACTATTTTTCTCTAATTTCGTTAATTTTCTGACCGATTGATATCCTTTCAATAAATTTGAAGATTTATTCTTATTCATAATAAATTTATTATTTTTTTTATTGAAGCATAAAGCATTCACACATATCGCAAGATCATATGCATAATAATCATTAGAAGAAAAATAAAAATCAATAAAACCATGAAAGCGACCTTTATAAAAAAATATATTATCTATAAATAAGTCTCCATGAATAATTCCTGTTGGAAGTTTTTTTGGCCAAAGTTTTTTAATTTGAATATAATCTATTTTCATATTTTCAGTTAAATCTTTAAATTTTTTATTTATTTTTCTATTAATTTTTTTCAAAAGAGGTCCCCATGAATTTACTGAAAGTGAATTTTTGCGAAATATTCTTAATTTTTTAGATGAGTTGTGCAATCTTGCTATATTTTTTCCTATGACAAAGCATTCTTTAGAATTTAAATTGTTCTTATCTTTTCCTTCTAAGAAGGTTACCAAACATGCATTTTTACCTTTTAACTTAAATAAATATTTACCCTTTTTTGTTTCAACTGGTTTTGGACACTTTATTTTAGATTTTGCAAGTCCAGACATAAGTTTCATAAAAAAAGGCAGATCTCTTGAGTTAACCCTCTTCTCAAAAATAGTTAATATAAACTTTCTTTTTTTTGATTTTATAAGATAATTTGTGTTCTCAATACCTTTTTTAATACCACTACAATTTGATATTTTTCCAATACTAAAATTTTTTTCAATAAGACTTATTTCATCTAAACCTATTTTTGTGTAGACCGCCATTAGTTTAATTTTCCGGGAACTTTAAATGTAATATTTTCTCTTGTGATTTCTACTTCTTCTATATCAATAGTAAATTGTTTTTTTAGTTCCTCAATAAACTCGGTAACTAAAATTTCAGGTGCTGACGCGCCCGATGAAATTCCTATTGTTTTACAATTCTTTATTTGACTGAAAGGAATTTCGCTTTCAGAATGTATTAATTCTGCTGATTTTGAACCATTTTTTTTTGCAACTTCAACTAATCTGACTGAATTGGATGAGTTACGGCTACCAATTACAAAAAACATCTCACATTTTGGGGCAATTTTTTTTACTGCATCTTGTCGATTGGTTGTTGCATAACAAATGTCCTCTTTTTTGGGTTCATAAATATCTGGAAATTTAGATTTTAGAACTTCAATTATCTCTTTGGTATCATCTACAGAGAGAGTTGTTTGAGTAATATAAGCCAGTTTTTTGTCAGAATTATTAATATAATTATTGGCATCTTCAGTGTTCTCAATTAAGTCTATTGATCCTTTAGGTAATTGACCCATAGTACCAATGACTTCAGGATGATTTTTATGGCCAATAAGGAGAATGTGCATTCCTTGTTTCTTAATATTTTCAGCTTCTCGGTGAACTTTTGAAACTAGAGGACATGTAGCATCTACATAAGTCATTTTTAAATTTGATGCATTTTCTGATACTGATTTTGGAACTCCATGAGCAGAGAAAATAACTGGTCTAGTTTTATCTCCAATCTCATCAAGCTCCTCGACAAAAATTGCGCCTATTTTCTTTAAACTTTCTACAACATGTTTATTATGAACTATTTCATGCCTGACATAAACTGGAGAACCATATTTATTTAAACTTTTCTTAACAATTTCAATTGCTCTATCTACACCAGCGCAAAAACCTCTGGGTGCTGCTAAAAAAACTTTAATTTTATTATTTTTCATTTTTCTCAATTAAGTATTCAAGCAATATATGTGGAAATGTTAATGAGGCCAATCCAATAAATATTACCATATTCACACTTTCATTTAGTTTAAACTCATGATTTAAAAAATTTAAAGCAACTATAAAAATAATTCCGGTTATAAAAGTAAGTGGAAGCGCTTTTTTAATAAATAGAAAAATTCCTTTTTTAAAATTTTTATTAAGTTCAAATATCAGTTTAATGGAATGTCTAAATGAATGTAGAAAGCAGAAATAAATTGTAAATGCAAGTAAAGGGTTTAAAAAAATATTTAAAGTAATTATTGAAAAAAAATCCATAAATAAAATGGACTTTTCATCATAATTTTTATTAAAAGATAATATTAAATTTGATATAAATGATAGAAGAAGTAAAATTACTAAAAACTCAATTTTAACTAGCAAAGTATTAGATAAATCAAAATTTATAGAATTAAATATTTCTAAAGTTTTATTTTGATTAAAGAGTAATGGTGAAACTATTATAATTGATCCTTTAAAAGTTTTTAATAAAAAACTTTGTTTTTGATTTTTACTTATAAATTCTGAGTCTTCCTTACCAAAATGGTAAGACGCAATTATCAAAAATAATAGCAATAAACTTTGTGGAAATAGTATCCACAACAAAATAATGCCTAAACCAATCAAAATATATACCAAATAAAAGTAAGAAATATTTTTAATTTTTAGAATTTTAATTAATTTTCTTCCTTTAATATTATCCAAAGCGCCATGTGAAACACCCAAGATTAAAATTAAAAAAAAACATATTAAAATAAATGAATTTGATCTCAAGTAATCAAAAGAGGATAAAAAAATGCACGATATAAAAAAAATCAAAGAGTGATTATAATTAATTTTTTTAATCATTTTTGTTGGAATATAGCTTTTAAAAAAACTATTTTGGGCATTTTTAATATAATTGATAAATCTTCACCCAAATGACTTTTGTTGGATAAAAAATTTATAATTGCCTCTGATTTCGAGTTGAACATTTTATAAAATACATTAGGCATTATTTTTGGACTTTTTTTTAAAACTCTTAAAAAAATTTTATCTAAAAACTCATATTTTGTCCCTATTTTGAAGGCTTTATTAGATCTAAATTTTTCTAAGTTATTTGCTAAATATTTTGATTGTTCCTGAATGTTTAAAAACGTATATCCCGTACTTAGCCTAGTCATGCCACCTGCAGTTCCAATATTTACTAAATTTTGATTATTTATATTAGAAGTTCTAAATAAAGGGATTTTACCAACTTCTTTGTACTTAATCCTATAATTTTTAAGATTAAGATGATTTTTGATATAATCTATAAGTTGTTGGTCGTATTCTTTTTCTTCTTGATTGTTCATTGTTGATAACCATGTGGTTTCAACTAGAGCTTTGTTTTTTGAAAATGGAAGAGTATAAAAAAAATGAACACTGTCCTTTTGATCACAATCAAAATCCATAAGATTCATAATTTCTTCATCAAAAAATTCTTTATCAGTTTCAATTTCATATCCACAAAAGTGTTGCCAAAGCTTATCATCAGTTTTACTAATTTCTGGAACGCTATTAAAAACTATAGAAGAATTTGTGTTAATCTCGTTTTTGCTTTTAAAAAAATAAATATTTTTATTTTGTTTAAGTTTATTTAAAATTTTATCATAGAACAAACCACTATCTATTGATTGATATGGATATTTATTACAATCTTTATATAAAGTTCCATCTTTAGAATTAATTGAAAACTGTTTCCAACTTTTTATCACACAATCTTCAAAATCATGTTGATTTACTTTCCAAAAAGACCAAGTTTTGTCTCTAAAATATCTATCTCTATTATCAATTATAGCTAAAGATCTACCTTTTAATTTTGAATTAATTTCTAATTGATAGGCCAAAGATAATCCACTACACCCCCCTCCAATAATTACAATATCAAAATCTTTCATTTAAATTAATCTCTTCCATGATAATTTTGTGCTTATTTTGAGTATAACCTGTTTCTTGATTAGCCATTAAGCTCAGTTTAATCATATCCAATAAAGATATTAAAGTTTGTATAATTTTACCAAAATTATTTACAAATATTTTCCCAGAATTTTTATACTCTTCAAAATTATTTTTTTTTTTAATTTGAAATCCTATTTCTCTGTACACTCTTCTTGCGACACAAATTGAAAATCTTAAACGAAAAGGAATATCTTTTATGTAATAAAAACAACTTCTGTAAAAAGTTTCAGCAAGTTCCAAAGTATCTTTGATCTCTTTGATATCAGACTTTATATAATATCTATTAAGATTTTTATCTTCAATCACATCTCTAGATATATTTGTTAATTGCATAGCTATCCCTAAATCGATTGCGGCTTTAAAGGCACTCTCTTTTTTAACATTAAGAATTTTTGCCATCATTAATCCAACAGTTCCAGCAACTCTATATGAATATATCAATAATTCTTTTTCAGACTTCAATTCTACTTTTTCCTCTAAATCACTTTCAACACCATCAAATAAATCATAAATAATATTTGTAGAAATATTTGTATCAGCAACTAATTTCCACATTTTTTCAATTATTGGATTTGAGAAATTTTTTGATTTAAAGTCATTTTTAAATTCTTTGAATTTTAATTTCTTAGTTTCTAATTCTCCGGTTTCATCTGCAATATTATCTAAATATCGACAAAAAGTGTATAAATCAGAGCACTTTTGATAAGTCTCTTTATTTAGAAAAAACCCTGCCCAACTAAATGATTTTGCATAAATCGATAAATAGTTTTGATTATTCATTAGAGTATCTTGTCTAGTACCTTCGCTGAAGACAAAACTCCTGGTACACCTGCGCCAGGATGTGTTCCTGCACCAACAAAGTATAGACCATCAAATATCTCAGATTTATTATGAAATCTGAAATATGCTGACTGAGTAAATTTTGGTTGTATTGAGAAGCCAGAGCCAAATTTTGTATTTAATTCTTTTTCAAAATAATCAGGAGTTAAATAGAAGTCCTCTACAATGTTTTTTCTAAGATCTGGCATTAAATTTTGCATTTTATCGATGACCAGATTTTTCATTTCCTCACCTTTCTCACTCCAATTAATGCCAGACTGATTATTAGGCACAGGAACCAAAACATAAAAACAATCATTACCTTTTGGTGCCATCGCCTCGTCAGTAGCAGTAGGTCTATGTAGGTAATAGCTTATATCTTTATTCAATATTTTATTATTAAATATGTCATTTAAATGTTCCTCGTATTTTTCTCCAAATTTTATGGTGTGATGCTCAATATTTTCATATTTCTTTTTTGTACCAAAGTAATACACGAATAAACCCATAGAGTATTGCATACGTTTCATCTTATACTTAAAAAATGTACTTAATTTTTCATTCATTAGACTTGAATAAACTGCTGGAGGATCTGCATTACAAATAACATTATTTGCATCTAATTCACTTCCATCATCAAGCTTTACAGACTTAATTTTTTTATTCTTTGTAATTACCTCTACAACTTCTTTTCCTTTTATAATTTTAATTTTTTCTTCGAGCATAAGTTTTTCTAAACCACTTACTATTTGACCTGTGCCACCCATGGAGTAGTGAATTCCCCATTTTTTTTCTAAATATAATATCAATCCATAAATTGATGTCGTGGTGAAAGGATTTCCTCCTACCAATAAAGGATGCATGCTCAATAATCTTCTCAACTTATCATTTTTAACATAAGAAGATACCAAGCTATACACTGATTTATAGCTTTTTAGTTTAAGCAATGATGGTATTTGTTTAAACATAAATAAAGGTTTATCAAATGGGACATCTGATAATTCAGTAAATCCTTTATCAAATATTTTTTTTGTAAAATTTACTAAGTTTTTATATCCAATAAAATCTTCTTTACTTATTTTCTCAATTTGAACTTTCATTTTCTCATCATCACCTGAGTAATCAAATTCACTACCATCTTCAAAAACAAATCTGTACCAAACATTTAAAGGCTTTAATTCAATGTAGCTTTTTGAAGTCTTATTAAATAATTCAAAAAGTTCCTCAATTAAATAAGGGGCTGTAATAACTGTTGGACCAGCATCAAACGTAAATCCATTTTTTTTAAATACTCGCGCTCTTCCACCCAAATCATTATGCTTTTCAATTAAAGTTACATTATGATTTTTTGCTCTCAATCTTAGCGCTGAAGCTATACCCCCAAAACCAGATCCAATTACTATTGAATTCATCTCTTAAATTTATCTTATTTTTGAAAAAAAACGAACTTTACAATATCGGTTACGAATTAACCTTTTTTAATTCAATTTTGGTTTCCTCAAGATTTTTTTCAAATAGTATATCTAACTTTGATTTATCTACCGAGGTTGATATTGTTTTTTTAACTGCTTCGATTGCAATCTTTATGGATGTATCTTTGATATCTTTAATTGCAGCGTCTTTCATTTGAGAAATTTTTATATTAGCTAAATTTTTCTTTATTTCCGCTGATTTTGAGAATTTTTCACTCATATCTTTTGTAAGTTTTTCAGCTTCAATGTTTGCTTGGTTAATAATTTTTTTCTTTTCCTGTTCTGCAGAATTTAATTTGCTTTGCGCATCATCTAACAGTTTTTTTGACTCAGATCTTAATTTTTCACTCTCATCAATTTCGTTTTTAATGTCAACGATCATCTTCGTTAGCAAACTATTCACATTTTGAGGAACTTTTAAATAAATTAAGCCTACAAAAAATATTACAAATGAAACAGCTACCCAAAAAGTTGCATCAAACATTTTTTCTATTCTCCTTAGAATTATTTGTTAGATCATTTACAATTGATGAAATGTTTTCTTTGTTGATCTCTTCTCCAATGAGTTGTTTTATCAAACCCGAAGAAGTTTCTGTGGCTATTTTTTTTATATTCTCTGCCGAACTTTTATTTAAATTTTGAATTTCTTTTTCGGCAATTTCTATTTCTTCCTCTAAATTCTTCTCTAATTCAGATCTTTTTTTATCTATATCATCCAGTACTTTTTGACGAGCCTCATTAAACAAATTTTTTGCCTCTAGTTTGCTATTTAAAATAATTTTATCAAATTCTTTTATTTTATCTTCACTTTCCTCTCTTTGTTTTTCAGCAATCTCTATATTCTCCAAAATTTGTGACCTTCTACTTTCTAAATTATCACTTATTTTTGGCAGTATTACCTTCGACAAAATAATATACAAAGCACCAAACGTTATGACTAACCAAACAATTTGAGATATCCAAAACTCTGGATTTAATTGTGGCATACCTCCACTTTCAGCACTTTGTACTTTAGTAATTAGTACAAAGCTAAAAAGAAATTTAATAATTATTTTTTTTAGCATTAATTAAAATGCGAATAAAATAATCAGTGCAACTACTAGACCAAATAATCCAGTTGCTTCGGCTAATGCGAAACCTAAAAGCAAATTTGGAAATTGCTTTTGAGCCGCAGATGGATTTCTCATCGCGCCTGATAGGTAGTTTCCAAAAATTATTCCTATTCCTACTCCAGCGCCTGCAAGAGCTATTGCTGCAAGTCCTGCTCCAATCATTTTTGCTGCTTCTAATTCCATTATATCCTCCTTATAAGTTGTTAATGGTGTAAATTTAATGCATCATTTAAATAGATGCACGTTAATATTGCAAAAACATAAGCTTGAAGAAAAGCAACTAGTATCTCCAAACCTGTTAGCGCAACTGAAAAACTTAATGGTAGCCATCCTCCTACTATTCCAAGACTAACAACAAATCCTCCAAATACTTTCATCATGGTATGACCAGCCATCATATTTGCAAACAATCTTACTGACAAACTAATCGGCCTACTTAGATAAGAAATAATTTCTATTACAACAATTAATGGTAAGAGAACCATTGGAACTCCACTTGGCACAAATAATTTTAAGTAACCAAGGCCGTGTTTAATAAATCCAATAATTGTAACTCCAATAAATATAAAAGCTGCAAGCACAAAAGTAACAATTATGTGACTTGTAACCGTAAATGAATAAGGGATCATCCCAAACATATTGCAAAAGAGGACGAACATAAAAAGTGAAAATATAAATGAGAAATATGGTTTTGCTTTTGTTCCAGCTGTGTCACTGATCATTTTTGATACAAATGAATAACTTAATTCAGCAAGCAATTGCAATTTATCTGGTATTAGTGATTTTTTTTTAGCTCCTAAGTTTAAAACAATCAAAATAGCTATTGTACTAATAACCATAAATAAACTTGCGTTAGTAAATGAAATATCAACGTTACCTAATTTTATTTCTGGACCAATCCGGTAAACATTGAATTGGTTCATTGGGTTTGCTGCCATCTGTAATCTATTTTTGCATTTTTTTTGCGGTTTTAACCACGTTCATAATTCCAGCAGCCACCCCTACAAAAAAAAATATTAAAATTAACCATGGCTTAGTACCAAACCAATTGTCTAAAATAAACCCAATAATTGTCCCAACAGCTACTGCAGACACCAATTCTGTGCTCATTTTGAACGCTGTTCCCATGTTAGAGCTAGATTTTGGATTTTTTTGATCCTTGTGAACTTCTGCTTTATTTTTTGCAATTTTTAAGCGAGATTTGAATTCATCTTCTGACATTTGTCTTAAGCAACCATGCTCTCAGCTTTTTGAAGATCAACAGCAACAAGTTGGCTTATTCCTTTTTCTGGCATTGTAACTCCGTAAAGTCTGTCCATCTTTGACATTGTTAAAGCATGGTGGGTAACAATTATAAATCTTGTAGATGTTATTTTAGTTAATTCAGTTAACAAATTACAAAATCTTGTAACGTTAGCATCATCAAGAGGCGCATCAACTTCATCCAATACACATATTGGTGAGGGGTTCGTTAAGAATACTGCAAAAATTAAAGACAGGGCTGTTAAAGCCTGTTCTCCTCCTGATAACAAAGTAATTGATTGAAGTCTTTTGCCAGGTGGACTAACTAACATTTCTAGTCCAGCATCTAATGGATCATCAGAGTCAACAAGTTCAAGTTTTGCATTTCCACCATTAAATAATTTAGTATAAACTTCATTAAACTTTCTATTAACTTTCTCAAAAGCCTCAAGCAATCTTTCTCTTCCTTTTTGATTAAGCTCAGAAATACTTTCTTTTAGTTTAATAATAGCGGTTACAAGATCTTGTCTGTCTTTTTCCATTTTTTTAATTTCTACTTCATATTTTGAAGTTTCTTCGTCAGCTCTTAAATTTACCGATCCTAATTTTTCCCTTTGTCTTTTTTTCTCATCAAGCAACTCTTCTTGTGTAACCACATCAGGAAATTCAACTTCTTTTTCTAAATTTGAAAATTCTAACAATTTTTCTTCACTTAGATTTAATTCTGCACTTACTCTTTCTAGCAAATCACTTCTTCTCTTACTCAAACCATCTATAGTAGCACCTGAACTAGCTTTTCTCTCTCTGATCTCAATAGAATTTTCTTTTGTATCTTTTAATTCATTACTTAATTTTAATATTTTATCATCTATCTCTACAATGATAGTCTCATTTTCATTTTGTTCCTTTTCTGAAATTCTTAAACTTTCAGAAATCTGTCCTTTTTTCTCTGCTTGCAGTTGGGGCTGTTTTTCAAGATCATTCAATTTTAATGTTTGTTTATTTTTTCTATCGTTTAACTCCCTCACCATTTTTTCAGAATTAGTTAATAGATTTTTCCAACTTTCAATTTCTAGATCTATCTTTTGAATTCTTTCATTTCTTTTAACAGACTCTTTTTTAATATTTTGGTTATTGCTATAAATATCAGCGTATTTTTCTTGAAGTTTTTTAATTATTTCATTTGTCTCGTTCAATACAGTGATTTTATCACCTTCCTCTGCATCTTTAATTTTTATATTTAAATAAGATAAGTTCTCCTTACATTCATCCAAAACTTTCAAGGCAGCTGAATTATTTTGTTCATTTATTAAATTTTTTGCAGCTGTTATCTGATCAATAATTTTATTTATTTGTTCAATATTCTTCTTTAAATTTTCTGAACTAAATGTATCTAAAATTCTATCTACTTTATCTTGTTCTCTTTTCAAATTTTCTTTTGCAACATCTAGATCTTGATTAGATAATTTTTCAGTTTCGTAATATTTAGAATCTATTTCTATTAACTCGCCTTTTTCCTCTTTAAGTCTTTTTTCATTTGAGTTTGCATCAATTACAATACTTTTTTCCCTATCAATATCTTCATCAATCATTCTTAGTGAATTTTTTATAGACTTAATCTCCTCTTCAATTCTCTCATTTTCTTCATCAAGACTTTTTAATTCTAGATTAAGTCTCTGAATTTTAGATAGATTTTCAATGTTTCTCTCTCTAATTGGTGTTACCTTGTTAGTTTCATCTGTAATTCTTTTTTCCAAATTCTCTAATTGTGAATTAAACTCTTTAACTTGATCTTCCGCCTCAGTATTTATCTCATTTTCTAGTTTTATTTCATGATCAATATCTTTAAGTTTTAAATAATATAGACCTGCCTCAACTTTTTTAATTTCCTCAGATACTGATTTATATTTTGCAGCCTCTTCTGCTTGCTTTTGCAAATTTGCAAGTTGTCTTTCTTGTTGTCTTCTCAATTCGTCTGCTCTTTTTAAGTTATTCTCTGCTGCACTTAATCTAAGTTCTGCCTCGTGCCTTCTAACGTGTAAACCTGCAATTCCTGCTGCTTCCTCTAGTATTGCTCTTCTGTCAGCAGGTTTTGCTGTTACCAAAGCTCCAATTCGACCTTGGCTAATCAAAGATGGTGAATGTGCTCCAGTAGATAAATCTGCAAAAAACATTTGCGCATCTTTTGCTCTAACTTCCTTATTGTTTATGTAAAATTTCGATCCTTTATCTTTTTCAATTTTTCTTCTGATTTCTATTTCGTCAAGATCGTTGTACTGTATTGGTCCGTCTTTATTTTCATTACTTAAAGCAATAGATACTTCGGCAATATTTTTTGACGGTTTATTTGATGTTCCAGAGAATATTACATCTTCCATCCCAGAGCCTCTCATACTTTTTGCTGATGTTTCTCCCATACACCATCTTAAAGACTCAACAATATTTGATTTCCCGCAACCATTTGGACCAACAATACCTGTCAAACCTTCTTCAATAAGAAAGTTGGTTTTTTCTGCGAATGATTTAAATCCAGTAAGCTGGATTTTTTTAAATTCCATTCGCTAACTTATATCAGTTTTTCTATGTATTTTTTTAATTTTTTATAGTCTGTTGGATTATCAAACTTTTTGCCATTAATTATTAGAGTAGGGGTTGCTTTAACTTTATATTTTTTTACGGCATTGATTCGGTCTTCAAGTATATGATCTTCTACAGATTTATCAGCTAAACAACTCTCAATATCTATTTTGAAACTAGAATTTTCTATAAGCTCTTTTATGTTTTTGTTTGCATCATCAATTGAACCACCTCTTACCCATTCACTTTGCTTCTCATAGAGATAGTGTAAGACTTCAGAATTGCCGTCGTTTTTACAATGAGCAATTTTTGCTGCATTAAATGCTGCGATATCTAAAGGAAAATTTTTATATTCAATTGAAACAAAACCTTTATCAATAAACTCTTTCTTTAATTCTGGATAAATTTTCTTATGGAAGTTTGCACAAAAACCGCAGGTTAAAGATTCAAATACTACTAACTTGACTTTTGCATCAATATTTCCATCAATTATTGGTCTTACATCAGAACTTGAGATATTAGGGAATAAAAAGAAGGATAATAAAAAGGTTAATAAAATTTTTTTCATTTTTTTTTGTATAAATTGCTTAACTCTATTAAAGAATTTCTAACTTTTTCATTTTTAATATTACTTATGTCTTTTATGTGTTTGTTTTTTGTCGCATAATCAGGGCTTTTTTTGAGCTTTTTTTCCAAAAATCCATCAAATGTATTTAGTTTTATAGTTTGAACAACTTCATATCCGAAGAATGCATTCATTTTTTTTATAATTTCATTTTTAGAATATTCTAAGTTCACTTCAGACCCTCTTTTAACCATTATAGTCAAACAACTATTTTTTACCTTATTAGATCCCTTAAATGATTTTGGATAACATTCTTTGAATAATTCTTTACCAACTATATATTTCCAATTATCAAGAGTTTTATTATAAACATCTCCTTTTTTATTAAGTATTCTTTTTGCCTCTTTGGGTAAAGTATCCTTAAAAGATCTTAAACCTTGAATGGATTTATATCTCTGCTTAGTATTGTATTTAATATTCATATGACAAATCAAAACATACCAAAAAAAATTCTATATTGGTACGATAATAATAAAAGAGCCCTACCTTGGAGAAAAAAAGTTTCGAAAAAAAAACAAGAATATTTTACTCTTGTAAGTGAATTTATGCTTCAACAAACACAGGTTAAAACTGTTATTCCTTATTTTGAAAAGTTTATAAAAGAATTTCCAAATTTAAAATCATTGGCTAAATCAAGTGACCACAAAATTTTAAAAAACTGGGAAGGACTTGGGTATTATTCTAGAGCGAGAAATTTAAAAAAAACTGCAATAAAACTATTAAAGGACTATAAAGGTGAGTTACCAGAAGATATTGAAACACTTAAATCTCTCCCAGGAATTGGTGAGTATACTTCCAGATCAATTTTGGCAATTGCACATAATAAGCCTTATATTCCAATGGATGGAAATGTTGAAAGAATACTAAAAAGAGTTTTTTTACTTAAAACTGATTATGAAATATCCAAAGAAAACTTAAATAAAAAAAAATCCTTTTTTGGATTTTCAAAAAGATCAAGTGATTATGCACAAGCAATCATGGAGATAGGAGCATTAATTTGTAAGCCTTCATTGCCATATTGCTTTCGCTGTCCACTTACACAAAATTGTAAATCTTATAAGAAAAAAGATTTTTTAATCAAATCTAAAAATAAGTTTAACAAAATAAAATACTTTGAAGCAAATGTGAATAAATATAAAAATAATTATTTATTAATAAAAAATAAAAAATTCAATTTTTTAAAAAATTTGATTATTTTTCCAATGATAGAAATAGATGAGAATAAATTTGAAAATTCAACTCAAAAAAAAATAAATGTAAAAATGTCAAATATGGATATGAAAATTATTATTAATAAAAATATAAAAGTTAAAAAAACAAATAACAGTATAATGTTGAACAAAGAAAATATTAAAAATTATATTTTACCTTCATTTACAAAAAAAATATTAAATTCAGTATCACAATAAAATGAAAAGTATTGCAATAGTTGGATCTGGAATTTCTGGTCTTTTTCTCGCAAACCTTTTAGAAAAAAATACCTCTTTTTCTTATAAAATTTTTGAAAAAAAACCCTCATTAGATTTAAGCGATGGTTATGGGATACAGTTATCAGTAAACAGCATTAATCTTTTAAATAAAATTGGATTTCAAACAATGAATGCGAGCGAAGTATTTTTTCCAAAAAAAGTAAATTTCTTTGATGCAAAAGTGTTGGAAAAGATATGTGATATTGACTTATCTCAATTTAACTTTGAGAATAACAGATACACAACATTAAAAAGATCAAAATTAATAGAATTTTTGTTAAGTAATATCCCAAAAGATAAAATAATTTTTAACTCTGATCTCATTAATATTGAGGAATATGAGAAATTAAAATTATCTTTCAGCGATAATACCAAAGAGGAATTTGATTACATAGTTGCAGCTGATGGAGTTTATTCAAGAACAAAAGAAATTTTATTTAAAAAGGAGGGTACACCAAAGTATTTTAATTCAATTGCACTTAGAGGGAATATTCAGAACTTCGAAAATTCAGATATTTCACTATATTTAGGGTCAAATTTTCACTTTGTAATCTATCCTATCAATCAAAATAACGAATTTAATTTTATATCGATAGTAAGAAAAAAATTAGTAGGATCTGAGATTACAAATAGAAGTCTATTTAAAGATAAAATTTTTATAAATAACTTAATGAGCCAGATTTCCTCAAAATCAGATTTAAATTTATCTGAGTTGGTAAATGAAATTAAATGCTTTCCAATTTTTGTGAGTAAAAAAATTAAAATACCCAATAATAAAAATATATTTTTAATGGGTGATGCGTTCTTTTCATTTCCACCCTCTTTTGCGCAAGGAGCATCACAATCAATTGAATCTGCAAATGATCTTTTCAATGATCTAAATAATAATTTATCAAATTATTACAAAAAAAGAGTTTTAAAGACGAAACAGATAAATTATAGATCTTCCATAAATCACCATGCATTCCATATTGCAAATCCTATAAATGTTTTTTTTAGAAATATTTTTCTTAAATATCTTTCTAAAAATAAAAGTTTTTTAGAAAATTATTTGGGTAAAATTTATAAGAATTAAGCTCTTGGCCGTAGACGTTGTCTAAGTTCATCAATAGGCTTTAAACTATTTCCTACTTGATAATGCCAATAGGTCCAACCATTGCAGCTTTCTGCGCCTAATATCTGAGCAGCTACTTTGTGAATAGATCCCTCGTTCTCTTTATGTTTAATACTTCCATCAACCATAACTTTTGCAAATACTTTCTTTTTTTGGTCGTAAATTTCTGTACCAGGCTTTATAACACCTAATTCAATTAATGAACCAAAAGGCACTCTCGGCTTTGATTTATTATTCCGGAGTGTATCCAAATATTCATCCATAATAATTTTAGTATTTTTTATCCGTTTGTTCGCAGCTTCAAAATATTTTTTTTCTTTTTCTATTCCAAAATAAGATCGTCCTAATTTTTTTGAAACCACAGCAGTTGTACCTGATCCTAAAAAAGGATCTAAAATAAAATCATTTTTATTTGTAGAGGCTAATACTACCCTATGTAGTAAAGCTTCTGGTTTTTGGGTTGAATGTACTTTCGTTCCATTATCTTTTAATCTTTCTTTACCGTTACATATTGGTAAATTCCATGTGGATCGCATTTGTAGATCATCGTTAAATGACTTCATTGATTGATAATTAAAAGTATATTTTGACTTTTTACTTTTTGATGCCCAAATCAATGTTTCGTGAGCATTAGTAAACCTGGTACCTCGAAAATTTGGCATAGGGTTATTTTTACTCCAGATTACATCGTTTAAAATCCAGAAACCAAGATCCTGAATTATTTTTCCTACTCTAAAAATATTATGATAACTGCCTATGACCCAAATAGACCCATCTTTTTTTAATACTCTATTTGATTGTTTTAGCCATTCGTATGTAAACTCATCATAGGATTTAAAACTTTCAAATTGATCCCATTTATCATCCACTGCATTCACTCTAGATCTGTCTGGTCTAATTAAACTGTTTTGTAATTGTAAATTATAAGGTGGATCTGCAAAAATTAGATCAAATGTTTCATCAGGAATTTTTTTTAATTCTTTTAGACTGTCCCCATTTATAATTTTGTTCTGTAAATTTTTAACTATCATTTTTAAAAAAGTAATTAGACTCCAGGGTAGATTCCGCGTCAACCAGAGATTGAAAAAAATAGACTCTACTTGTTGTAAGTTTTACTTATGACTCAATATGTTGTGTATAGGCCTAAAGTTTTTTCGATGATGCTTCGTTATACCAAATTTCTTAATGGCTTTTAGATGTTCTTTAGTTCCATATCCTGCATTTTTATCCCAAGCATATTCTTTAAATTTTTTGGACATATTTGTAATTAGCCGATCTCTTGCAACCTTAGCAATTATAGATGCTGCCGATATTTCAGATATTTTTTGATCTCCCCTAATTACAGACTTAAGTTTGTAACCCTTCATTTCTGGCGATTTATTTCCATCAATTAATGTTGATGTAGGTTTTATTTTAAGTTTTTTAATCGATCTTTTCATGGCCAATAAAGATGCATTTAGAATATTTAATTTTTCAATCTCTTTTAAAGAGGCAAATCCAACGCTCCAGATAGAGTTTTTTTTAATATATTTTTCTAAAATGTTCCTTTTTTCTTTTGAAAGTTTTTTAGAATCTTTGATCTTACTTTTATCTATATTTTTTTTAAATATTACTGCAGCAGCACATACAGGACCAACTAAACTCCCTCTTCCAACTTCATCAACTCCAGCTACTTTTTTCATTATTTAAAAAAAAAATGATAAATAATTAATCCAATAAATAAACCCTTGAAGAAAGATATCAAAACCAAACTATAATCTGAAAGATTAAATTTTTTTTTATAAAAATTTAAGTACTTTTTGTGTAGTCCTATCATAAATTTATAAGTTTATTTCTAATTCATCAATTTTTTTTCTTATTTCTTTAAGATCTGTCCAAGAGTATTTTTTTTGCTCTGGTTGCCTTAAAAGATACGCTGGATGAAATGTTATCATTGTTAAGTAGCTTTTATTGTTTATAATCACATCTTTCCAATTTCCTCTTTCTTTTGAAATTTTAATTTTTGATCCAAATAACGACTCCATTGCAGTGCTACCCATTAAAATTAAAATCTTTGGATTTATTATTGATATATGTTTTCTTAAATATTCTGAGTATCGTGTTATTTCAGCAGGCTCCGGTTTTCTATTATTAGGAGGTCTATAATTTACAACATTAGTAATATAAATATCTTGTCTATTTATATTTATTGCTTTTAACATTTTATTTAATAATAAGCCTGCATCTCCCACAAAAGGTTTGCCGACCTCATCCTCTTTTTGACCTGGTCCTTCTCCAACAATCATTATTTTGCTATTGGAATTTCCATCACTGAATACAAGTTTTTTAGCACTTTCCTTTAGCTCACAATTTTTGATATTTTGTAAATCATTTTTTAGTTTTGCTAAAAGAGAAATCTTATCTTCTACTTCTGGTTTAGTTTTAAATCTATTTATCGGTTTATCGCTAAAGATGAATTCTATTTCGTTGGGATCATTGAATTCATTTAAAATGTCATTTTGATTTTTTTCCTCTAAAGTCATAAATTAAATAATGTTCTTAAAAATTTTTTATATTATTTTTGCTCTTTTATACCAAACTGTAGGTTATACTAAAACAAGTGATAAAAATGATTTTAATTATAAGTACCTTTCAAGCTATTTTTCTGCGCTAATTTCATTTGATAATCAAAAAAATAATAAAGCCTTAGAATTTTTTGAATCTTCAAAATATCTCAAAAAAAAACATAACAACTATTTAAAAGAATACGTATATTCTCTTGTTCTAGATGGCCAAATTAAAAAGGCTGTAAATCAAATAAAATCATCGCGTAACACGAAGAATTCAAATTTTTTTGAAGGTAAGCTTTTAATAGTCTTAGATTTGATGAATAAGAAAAAATATGTACAAGCTTCAAAAATTATTAAGACTTTTAATTTGTCTAACGAAAATACCTATGAGTTTATAATTTTTAAAACTTTAGAAAGCTTCAATAATTTATTTAAAAATAAAAAATTACAGTATTCAACAAGTGATTTTGGAAAGTTAAGTTTGATTGTGAATGCTTTTCAAAGTTGCTATCTGAATTCTAATAAAACAGATAGTCATTTCTTAAATTTAATTAATTCTGCTGAAGGAGATTACTCAAGATATTTATTTTTTTACTTATCAAATGTAATTGAAAATAAAGACTATAAAACTGCAAAACAAATATCAAAAACAATTGAACCTTTTTCGAGTACATTATTAATATCCCAATCAAAAAAATGGATAGATAATGAAAATTATAAAAAATTTAATAAACATTTTTCATGTCAAAATGAAAATGATATTTTATCTGAATTTTTTTTCCTGATATCTAACTTATATTCATCACAAAATATTATTGAAACATCGAATTTTTATTTAAGTGTATCTAATTACCTAAACCCAAAATTTTATTTTAATTTATCTTTATTGGCAGAAAATTATTATGATAACGACAATTTTGATATTTCGAGGGAAATATTAGAAAAATTCAGTTCAGAGGATGAAATTTATTTTTGGTACAAAATAAAAAAAATTGCTCAGATTATTTCTGAAGAGGAAAATGATGATAAATCTTTAAAATATATTGAAGATAATATTTCCTATTTAAAACAAAAATCACCAAAAATTCTTTTTGACTTAGCAAACATATATAAAAATTTTGAAAATTATAAAATAGCTATAGATTACTATACGCAAGTTTTAAATCAGATTGATAAAAATTCAAATATGTATGCGGATGTTTTATATAGAAGAGGAGGAACTTATGAGAGATTAAAAAATTATTCAAAAGCAGACAAAGATTTGTTGATGTCTTTAAATATTCGACCTGATCATGCCTACACTCTCAATTACCTTTCGTATAGTTGGCTTGAAAGAAATATTAAAATAGAACAAGCTATGAAAATGTTAATGAGAGCCTACGAGTTGAGAGAGAACGATCCATATATAACTGACTCTGTGGGATGGGGATATTATTTGATTGGCGATTTTATAAACGCAGAAAAATACTTAAGAAAAGCCGTTGAACTAATGCCAGATGACCCAATTGTTAATGATCACTATGGAGATGTTTTATGGCAACTAGATAGAAAATTACAAGCGAAGTATTTTTGGGAACACGTATTAGA
>LULP01000047.1_pt1 | contig 56415 bp, 85 predicted proteins | sample 728111 | NCBI WGS metagenome assembly LULP01 (sample SAMN03860286, study PRJNA289734) | marine metagenome | biome: seawater column; feature: ocean; material: water; isolation source: Red Sea water column Station 149 - depth 25m | place: Saudi Arabia: Red Sea | collected 2011-10-15 | depth 25 m
CAGGCTCGCAAGCCAGCGACTTTGAGTTCTTGCCAATTGATGTAAACTTAGAAAGATGTAAAAGATATTTTCAAACAAAAGGAACATCTTTATCACCTAATGCATTTTCCAATAATCAAACAGTCGCCATGGGTTTAGCAAGAACAGTTAGTCAGGCTCAATGTTACATGGAACTTAATCCTATAATGAGAAGTGAGCCAACAGTTAGCGGCATAGGAACTTTGTCAAATTTAAAATGTCATACTGCTACTGGCGGTAATGTAAACACATCAAGCATAGGTTCAGATGGAACACCTAATAGACAGCAAGTAACATATCTTGCAAATAATCTAACATCAGGTCTTAATAACAATGAACCAATAAGACTTTATGGTGATTATACAATAACATTTGATGCGGAGTTATAAATGATAGTTTCAGTTATAAAAGAATATGGAATAACAGATAATACAGATTTTAACTATAGAGTAGAATATTCTGATGGAACAGAGCACATAGTTCCACATTCAGAGGCAAATAGACACTATCAAGAAATTAAAGAATGGGCCGCAATAGAAGGCAATAACATTATCGATCCAGGAGCGTAAGCATGTTTTTTGGTGGAACTCCTTTTGCAGTAACCACATTCGGTGGTAACACAGTACCTCAAAATGCTGTAGTCAATGTTACAGGTAATAGATTTAATATTGCAGTTGGTAACGTAGTTGTAAATGCAAACGCAGCTATCAATGTAACAGGCAACAGGATTAATATAGGTAACAGCAGTGTAACTGTTGTAGGTAATGCAATTGTCAATGTTACTGGAAACAGATTAAATATTAACATTGGTAATGTAACTGTAACTGGAGATGCGAACGTTGATGTTACAGGTAATAGAAGCAATATTTCTACAGGAACTGTAACAATTATTGCAGATGCAAACGTATCACCAACAGGAAGTAGAGTAAATTTATCAACAGGTCAGGTATCTATAAGAGCATGGGCTGATATAGATCCAGGTGCTTCACAGACATGGACACCAATAACAACGGGAGCAACAGGAACTTGGGTTGAAATAGATCCTTTACCAGTGCCACCAAAACCTTGATTCTGTTGAAAATTAATATAATATGTAATATAAGGAGAATAATATGGCATCAAGTACATCAAGTGACCTAAAACTAGAACTCATAACAACAGGTGAAAAGTCTGGTACATGGGGATCAATTACAAATACAAATCTACAGATATTAGAACAAGCAGCATCAGGATATTTATCTTTAGATGTAGCGTCTTCAGATGTAGCTTTAGCCTTAACTAGCTTTCAAACATCAAACGGTAAAAATTTATATTACAAACTAACTGGAACTCTAGCAGCAAATAGAACTGTGACTATGCCAGATTCTGCTGAAAGAGTATTTATCATAGAAGATGCAACAACAAGATCAGCATCACATTATACACTAACAGTTAAAACTGTATCAGGAACAGGAGTTACAGTTCCTGTAGGTGCTAAAATGGTTTTATATTCAGATGGCACAAATGTAAAGTCAGGACCAATTACAAAAGGTTACAACACAATAACTTCTGCATACACAGCTGTTGCGGGTGATCAAATTTTTGCAAATACAACAAGTTCAACAATTACAATTACATTACCAGCTTCTCCAGCTGTAGGTGATGAAGTTACAATTATAGATGCAAGAGGAACTTTTAACTCAAATAATTTAACAGTAAACAGAAACAGTCAGCCTATAAATTCTGCTACATCAAACTTAACTTTAACTACAAATGGTCAAGCTATTACTGTGGTTTATGTAGATGCTACAAGAGGTTGGGCATTTAAAACAAATACAGCGTAAGGAGCTAACAAGATGGCTCTTGTTGATTTTAAACTACTTCCTGGAATAGATAAACAAAATACAACTGCAGGTGCAGAACAACGTTGGATTGATTCGGACAACGTAAGATTTAGATATGGCTTACCTGAAAAAGTTGGTGGATGGCAATCTCCAGTTAAAAAATCTTTGGTAGGCGTTGCAAGAGCAATGCATGCATTTGTTGATATAACAGGAAAAAAATACGTTGCGATTGGCACAGATAAATTTTTACTTTTATATTACGAAGGTGATCTTTTTGATATTACACCTTTAAGTATTTCTTTAGCTTCAACAACTTTACCAAGTGGTACAGGTTTTTCTGCATCTGATTTTGATAATAAATTATTTCAAGTAACATCTGTTGTAGATGCAAACAATTTTAAAATAACACAAAGTAGTAACGCTTCAGGCAATGCAGGTCCAGGAGGCAGTGTGACTGTAACCCCTTATGTAAAAATAGGACCACAGACTCAAACACAAGGTTATGGATGGGGCACAAACACATGGGGAGCAAGCACATGGGGAACTGCTTCAACAATTAGTGACATAACTCTAGAACCAGGCCTCTGGAGTCTTGATAACTTTGGAGAAGTCTTAATTGCAACAATTGCAAATGGTCAAACATTCACATGGAATGCAGGTGCAAATAATCCTACAACAGTTAGGGCATCCATTTCTACATCAGGTTTTACAACAACAAACAATCCAGCCATCTCAAGATTTACAATGGTATCTCCAACAACAAGACACTTAGTGCATTTTGGAACCATTATACCCACGCCTCAAGGATCACCGCCAAATCAACAAGATAACATGGCTGTAGTATTTTCTGATCAAGAGGATATTAATACTTTTTTACCAACGTCAACCAACACAGCAGGTAATCAAAGATTACAAGATGGAACAAAATTAATCGGTGGAATAAAAGCAAAAGAAACTATGTTGATATGGACAGACAATGCTCTTTACAATATGAGATTCGTAGGCTCACCTTTTACTTTTGGTTTTGATCAAGTAGGAACTAATTGTGGATTAATAGGTAAGAACGCTGTTGTAGAAATAGATGGTATTGCTTTTTGGATGTCACCAAAAGGATTCTTTGCTTTTGATGGTACAGTTAGATCTTTACCTTGTACTGTAGAAGATTTTGTTTACGATGATTTTGATACTACAAAAGGACAACAAGTATTTGCAGGTATAAATAATTTATACACAGAAGTCATTTGGTACTATCCGTCTGCAAACTCAGACTTTAATGATAAATACGTAATATATAATTATACAGATAAAGTTTGGTATACAGGCACAGAAGCTAGAACAAGTTGGATAGATGCAGAGATATATGCAAAACCTTTTGCAACAAAGTTCACGAGTAATGCATCAGGGACCTTTCCTGTAATAGTTGGAGAGTCTGGTTTAGGTAGATCACAATTATTTGAACATGAAGTAGGAACTGATCAGGTTGATGAAACAGGAGCTGTTACAACAGTTTCATCATTTATAAAATCTTTTGATTTTGACCTACAAGCTCAAGGGGGAATAGCAGGAGAAACATTCTTAGCTGTTAGACGTTTTGTTCCAGACTTTGAAACAATCGCAGGAAATGCTAAAGTTACCTTAGGAATTAAAAGGTATCCGCAACAGTCTGATAGTTCAAGCAGTCTGAGCCCCTTTACAATTACCTCATCAACTGATAAAAAGGATACTAGGGCTAGAGGCAGGTTTGTTAACATAAAAATAGAAAACGACGCTGTCGCTGAGTCTTGGAGATTTGGTACATTTAAATTAGATATACAACCAGACGGAAGAAGATAATGTCAATATTTACACCTAGCACAGCTTTATATATGGATGTCTTAGACTATTTAGATAGAAGAGGAATTCCAAGTATTGCTGGTATTTTTGATGATTATGATCAAGCAACAAATCCTTATTTAACCAATGAAAACGTTAAATCAGTTCCAGAAAACATAGTACCAGTTGCACCAGATCCAGCGTTAAGAGGTCCTGTGCAAATAGAGGGACCTGGTGACGGACCTAGAGGCACAGGTTTATTTGGTAATTTAGAACCAGGAAGTAAAAGAACAGTTTTAGTAGATGGTGTTCCAACTGAAGTTTATAAAAATATTACAACTGGTCTGTTACAAACCTTTGATGGAAAAAATGTAAAAGGAGATGTAACAGAAACAGGAGCTTATGATTATGAATTTGAAGCTTTTAAAGGAGATGGATTAAATCCAATAAATGTAGGTGGTATATCTGCTTTCTCTCGTCCATCAAGAGTAGATGTTGCAGTTCAACAAGGGGCTGTAGATCTTGCAGCTAGGCTAGCAGAAGCAGAGAAGAAGAAAAAAGAAGAGGAAAAGAAGAAAAGATTAAAAGAACTTCAAGATAAAATAGATGCTCAAGGAGGTAACCAAGGAGCCACTTTTTCTGGAGGTAAAGTTACAGGTAATTTAGGTCAAGGACAATCACCTCACTCTTCAATGTCAGATTCTCAAGGAGATAATAGAAATGGGCCTGGAGGAGAAATAGGCGGTGGAGGAGTCGGTGGTGGAAGTATGGGACCTGGAGGACCTGGAGGACCGAGACGAGTGTAATAAAATATTATGGCAAAAATAGTAGTAAGAATACCTGAACCAAAAGCAGAATACGATGCTTCAACACAAAAACAAATTAACAGAGCTATACAATCAATAGTCGATCAATTGAATTCTACTTTCCTACAAGAACTAAATGAAAAATCAGATAGATACTCATGGTTCAAGGGAGGTGGAGATAACAAAGAAGGATGGGGGTTTTAACATGAAGTTCAATATAGATAAAAAAGAATACGATAGCGATAAATTATCTGACAATGGTAAGTTAATCTTAGCTAGATTACAAAGTATAAAAGCTAAGAAAGATCAACTAACTATTGATTTTAGTGAATTGAATGTAGTTGAAAAAAACTATTTAGATTTATTAAAAAAAGAGTTACCAAAAGAAGAAGAAAAGGCGGATGTCAAATAGATATAAAAATGCATTCTATACACCAACTGGTCCAGGAAATCCAGACATCGTATATACATGTCCAAATGAGACCACCACTATATTTCAAACACTTCAGCTTACAAACATAAGTGGTAGTAAAAATGTTACTGTAAGAGTTACAGACGCTTCAGCATCTGCAGATTTTGTAATAGCATATGTAGAAATAACAGGGCCCTTAATTATTAACGTACTTAAGGGCTCTATTGTGTTGGAGGCAGGAGATATTTTAACAATTGAAACTAGTGCCACATCTGGTATAAGTGGAACTGCAGCTTTACTTGAAACTACAAGAGTATATATAGCGGATACAGGAGCATCATAATGTTTAAGGAACCAGCATCAGTAAGATATGAAATAATAAATGGTAAAAAAGTACCTGTTGTTGAGTGTGAAACTGAGGTAGTATTACGTAATAAAAATACAAATTACGAATACTCTTCTGATCAAGAGGCAGAAGATGATATCGCAGATCCAAATTCTCCAACAAAAAGAGAATACATTACAAGATCTTTAAAAATTAAAGTGGCTGCAATGCCACCATTAGGAACAGCATCGGACGAATAATATGACAATAAGTAGAATGCAACAACCAAGACAATTATACGGACTAGGTAGTTTAGTTAAGTCTGTAAAAAAAGCTGTTAAAAAAGTTGTTAAGTCACCAATTGGTAAGGCCGCTTTATTATATGGAGCAACTCTTCCATTTGGTGGGCCAATGGCTGCAGCAAAAGGTTTGGGTGGATTTTTTGGAGCAGGAAGTTTTAATCCATTAAAGATGATGATGACTTCAGGCCCCAATCCAGGTTCATTAGTTTCAAGTCCATTTGGAAGATTTTTAGGAACCAAATTAGGTAAAACAGCTGCGATAGCTGGAGCGAGTGCACTAGGTGGTTTGTTTGCAGGTAAAACAGAAGAAGAAGTAGAAGCAATTAAAAGTGATCCAACTGCTCTAAGAGCTTATCTAAGAGATTATTATACAAAATTAAATCCAAATGCTACTTCAGAAGAGGTAGAACAATTTGTTACGACCAATTCATCAGAGTATGCAGATGGTGGTAGAGTTGGTTATGCCGTAGGTTCTCCAGGTCCTGCACGATTCAAAAGACCTACAGGAGGAGCATTGAGTAGAGCGCCCGCGCCTGGAACCATGCCATCACCATTCGCGCCTGCAACCATGTCAACACCATCACCAGCGTCAACACCATCACCAGCGTCAACAAGTTTTATTCCTAAATCTGTTCCTAGAGCTATACCTTTACCTAAAGCTGTACCTGCAGGAATACCAAGTGCAAAAACAGTTTCACAACTAGGTTCTGCTCAAGGAGGTAGTTCTCTGTTTAATCAAGTGTTACAATATTTAAGTAGAACACCTTCAACTCCAGTGCCTACAATAACACCTCGACCTTCAGGACCAAGTGTGCCTACATCACCACCTAAATTTGATTACGGACCAGGAGCTTTTCTTAGTGGAGGAGGAATGGAAGATACTAGGACTATTGCTTTACAAAATTTATCGGAGTTAGGATACAACGTAGACCGTTTCATAGATAAAAGTTCTAAACCTTCAATAGGAAGTACACCTACAATAGCAGGTCCTGCTGCTGCTTTGGGCATGTTTCCTGGTATGAAATTTAAAGATGAAGCTACTTTGTCAAAATTATTAAATCCTCAAATTGGATCTTTACAGACAGATTTAATTAGCGTTTTAAGAGAGGCGAAAGATATTGGAAGAAATTATACAATTGATCAAGCTCTTAAATTAACTGAAAAAGACATACTTGAAATATCAGATTTATATAATAAAAAAAATAAATTAGGTCCATATGCACCAAGACAACGTTCTACGTATACAGGTCCAACTGATTTTAGAATGGTTGGTGGTGTTGCCGTACCAAAAGCAGAGGGTGGTAGAGTAGGATATGCTGACGGATCAGATTTCTCCAAAGATAGACAATACAAATTATGGGAAAAAAGATATAAAAAAAATCCTGAAAGTATGCTTGTAACACAACACGAAAAATTTAAAGAATATAAAGAGTTTTATGATAGACAAAACAAAGCTATGGGTGGTAATATTGTGGATCAGGCGTCAGGCATCATGGGTCTACCTAAAAGAGTTAATAAAGCAGGCGTCAAAGAATTAGATCTTAGAAAAAGCGGTGGATTTATACCTCCAGTTGGTGTAAAAGAGAAGGCAGACGACATCCCTGCGATGCTTTCAAATAATGAGTTTGTATTTACAGCTGATGCTGTAAGAGGAATGGGTAACGGAAACGTTAACTTGGGTGCACAACGTATGTATGATATGATGAAAAAATTAGAAAAAGGCGGTAGAGCATAATGTCAGTTACAGAAACAAGAGTATTACCACCAGCGTTTATTGAGGCAGCAGGTAAAACATTTTTAGGAGACCTGGCTTCTGCAGCAGGTAAATTTAAATCAGCAGATCTTACCAAAGTATTTGGACCACAGTTTGTGGCTAAAAAGGATCCTCTTCAATTAGAAGCCATAAAACAAGCAACAGCAGGTATTGGATCTTTTCAACCATTTTTAACAGCAGCGCAGCAAGCAACAGGACCACAAGCTTTTCAAGCTTATATGTCTCCTTATCAAAAAGATGTTATTGATACCACATTATCAGAATTTGACAGACAAACACAAAAAGGAATTCCAGGAATTGGTGAGAAGGCTCTTCAATCTGGTGCATTTGGCGGTGCAAGACAAGGTATTGCAGAAGCAGAATTTGCTGCACAACGTGGTCAAGATAGAGCATTACTACAAGCACAATTATTACAACAAGGTTTTGGCCAAGCACAAAATTTAGCAGGAAGACAGTTTCAACAACAATCAAGTTTAGCAACTTTAGCTCCATCTTTAATAGGACAACAAGTTTCTGGATTGGCTACATTAGGTGCAGGGGTACAACAACAGAAACAAGCTGAACTAGCAGCACAACAACAATTAGCACAGCAACAATTAAATCAACCTTTACAAGCAGCACAAACTTATGGCTCAGGAGTTACAAGTTTAATTGCAGGATATCCTGGTAAATCTGTTCAAGAAATGACACCAGCTGCAAGTCCTATCTCAACAGCTCTTGGAATAGGTTCTACGTTAGCAGGAATTTATAGAGCGGTAAGATAATGAGTAGAGTTTTTAGAAGACCTATGTTTAGAAGAGGTGGTAGTACCAATATGAATGGTATTATGTCTGGCATTACTGACAGAGAAGATTTTCAACAAGGTTCAACAGCAGATAGATTAATTGCAGCAGCAGGAGAATCTAGAGGTATTGATCCTTTATCACAGTTTTTAATTCAAGGTGGATTGAATCTTGCAGCAGGGCCTGCAACAGGAAGTGTTATAAGAGATATTGCAACAGCAGCGAAACAACCAACAACAGATTTATTTAAATCTTTAGAACAAAGAGATGCAGAAAAAAGAAAATTAAGACTTCTTGGCGAAGAAATGGATATTAGAAAAGAAATAGAACAAGAAAAAATTGCAGATGAAAGAGCTTATGGTGAGAAAATGCTAGCAGATCAAAGAGCCTACAATAAGCTAACATTAGACGAACAAAGAAGTTATGATGCTAAATTATTAGATGAAGCCAGAGATTACGCAAAAATGGATTTAGCAGATAAAAGAGAATATGAACAAAAATTAATTGAAGAAGGTAGAGCTTTTGATTTACAAAAAATTCAAATGCAAATAGATGCAGAGAGTCCTACAAGTAAAGCTAGTCTCACGGCAAGTTTCTTAGATACTTATGAAGGAAGTAAGAATCAAGCTACAAATAGAGCTATATATGAAACTGAAAATATAGAAGCAAGCATGGGAGAAAAATTTGGACAAAACAATGCAGGTTTAATAGGTGGTAACGTTCATGGTAATTTTACAGATCAAATAAAAAGTAAAAATGTAGGTAAAGTTTACTACGATGTTACGGATGGTAAAGTAAAACAAGTAACTAGAAATTCAGAAGGAGAAATAGGATTTAAAGTAATAAATTTAGATAATTACGATCCTGACACTAGCCAAGCTACAACAGGTAAAAAAGAATCTTTTCCAGGTGAATTTAGTGAAAATCCAGGATATAGAAGACCTCCGAAAAAATTTAACATACCAGAAGCAGATCCTTTCGATCCAGAATCAGCATAGGGGGTTAAATGTCTGAGTTCATTCCTCTAAGTTCCTTAGAAAAAGAGAACGACGTTTCTTGGTACAAATCTTTTGCAGCAGGTATAGCATCAGGTATATTAAAAGTACCTGAAGGAGTTTTTTCATTAGCGGCAGAATTAATTGATTTAGGTGCTGACACAAATACAGCAGCTAGTGTTGAACAATTTTTTGATAAATTAAATCCATTTGAAGAAGTTGCAGAACAAAGAGCAATCGGTAAACTTACAGAAAGTTTAATACAAATAGGTGTACCTGGTGGTTTTGGTGCAAAGTTTGCAAACTCAGCGGCAAGAGGTTTAGCAGCTAAAGCTATAAGAGCAAAAAGAGCAGGATATTTTGCATTACCAAAAAGTGAAAGAACTCTTTCTGCGTTACGACAAGCATCTAGTTTAAATAAAAAGTTAAAAGTACCAAGATATGCAGCAATAGCGTTAGGAGGAGCAGCTGGAGAAGCTTTAGTTGCAGACACAGCTGACATTGGAACGTTTGGAGATATGTTTCAAGCAGGGCCAACTCAATTAGACAGAGAAGAAAGAGCTGGTGGTAGAGAAGATGCAATAAGAAAAATAATGAACAGAGTTAAGTTTGGCTCTGAGTCTTTATTAATTACACCTGCGGTATACGGCGTTGGTAAATCTGCAAAACTACTTGCACAACGTGGAAAAGAATTAGCATATAGTAATTCTAGATTTGAAAGATTTTTAAATAAATACATAAGAGCTCCTTTTGTACCTGAAGGAAATCTTCCTGATGAGATATTTTCTTCTGAAAGAGTAAAAGAAGGATTAAGATCTGGAGACATTGTTGAAGCTAGAAATATTGTAAATAGAGTGACTAAAGAAGTTGATGGTATATTTCCAGAAACACAATCTATGTTTGATAAATCTTTGAGAGCTGAAAGAGAAAAATTTTTCAAAGGATTAAATACAATACTATTTGAAGGAGATATACGAAAAGCGATTAATCCAAGTAAAGTAGATGATTTACTAAATCAAATGAAAAAGAGTAATGTTTCAGAAAAATCAAGACAGAATATTGTAGGGGGATTAGACAATGCAAGACAAGAATTTAGTAAACTAATTAATATATTAGATAATAATTTAAAAGGCGTAGAGTTTACAAAAGCTCAAAAAGAATTGGAGTCTTTATTGAAAGATAGAATTACTAATTGGGTAGGATCAACTTACAGAATTTTTGAGGATCAAGGCAAAGGTATATTTAAATTATTTAGAAGATATCAACCAACTGATGAAGCATATGAAGGTGCCATAAATTTTTACAGAGGACAAGGTTTAACGAGACAGGGAGCTAAAGAGGAAGTAGATAGGCTAATAGCAGAGGTATCTAAAATTAAAAAACCTAAGCCATTAGATTTCAATAATTATATACAAAGAACCGTAGAAGGAAGACCAGCAGGTGAGTTTATACAAGGAGTTATAGATGATACAAAAGCTCCACCTAAAGCTTTACGAGAATTATTTGGAGAGATTGAAGATCCAAGGTATTCTATATTTAATGCAATAACAAATTTATCTTCTGTGGCTAGAACTGCAAATTATTTACAAGACATTGCAGTAAAAAATGCAGATGTCCAAGCTTCAGGCAAAAGAGGATTTTTTTGGAATGATAAAGCTGCCGCTGAAAGAGCTGTTGACTCAGCTAAAACTGGAATAAAAATAGTAGAAATAGCTGATGTTGTAAAAGACTTACCTGGATCAGGTAAATTTGTAAATCCATTACCAAAATACACAACAGAGGACATAGCTCAAGCAATTAGAAATGTAAATAATATAGGTGGTGGTCTTCAAGGATTTGTAAGAGGAGAAGATAAAGAGGGTGCTGCCGCTGCTGTAAGTTGGGCGTATAGAAATTTATTATTATTTCCAAAAGGAGTTTCTCAATTAGCTAAAACAGTTTTATCTGTGCCTACTCACTTACGTAATTTTATAAGTGCGTTTGGATTTGTAGGAGCTAATGGTAATCTATTTAATCCAGGTGAATTTACCAAAGCTTTTAAAGAAGGTATTGAAGTTTCAGGTTTATTAAAACTTGGAGATAATTCACCTGCAGCTCAAGAAGCGTATAGAGAATTATTAGAATTAGGTGTTGTAAATTCACAAGTTCAAATAGGAGATCTTAAAAATTTATTAAGAGATATTAAATTTGGAGAGCAAGTTTCAAATACAGATACTATTTTAAATCCAATGTTATCTAAACTCAAAAAAGTGGTGCAGTTTGCTCAAGGTAAATATGTTGCTGAAGATGATGCATTTAAAATAACAAGTTATCTAATGGAAAAAGCTAAACTAAAAAGAGGATATGCAAAAGCGGGAATACTTGTAGACGATCAAACTTTAAAAAGAGAAGCAGCAGATATCGTTAAGAACACTGTTCCAAACTATGAATATGTAGGTTCTGCTGTTAAGACATCAAGATTATTACCAATTGGTAACTTTATGTCATTTCCATCTGAGATGATTAGAACAAGCACTAATATTGCAGAACTTGGTGTACGTCAAATGAGACACTCAAAGCCAACTATTGGAAGTAATTTATTACCTTACGTTAGAGATGAATTCACGGGTGAACTTGTTAAAAATGATAACCCTTTCTATGCGGATGGTATGAAAAGATTATTAGGTCTTGCAACTTTTACAACTGTCGTACCAGTTGGTTTAGTAGAAGGAGCAAAAGCTTTATATGATGTTACTGAAGAAGAATTAGATGCATTAAGAAGATTTGTTCCTGACTGGTCTAAAAACTCTACCATCATTCCAATTAAAGATGAAGACGGAGAGTTAAGATATATTGATTTTAGTCACAGCAATGCTTACGACGTTATAGCTAGACCATTAAGAACTTTGTTTAATAATATTCAAGATGGTGAAATGAACGATCAACAATTATTATCAAGTTTTGCAGCAGGTATAGGACAAGCGTCATCAGAAATAATGAATCCTTTTATTGGTGAATCTATTTGGACAGAAGCAATGACAGACTTAACAATTAGAGGTGGACGAACACCAGAAGGTAGAGTTTTATATACACCAGAAACATCTTTAGGTGATAAAATGGCAATTCAATTTTTGCATTTAGGTGAAGCTCTTGCACCATCTTACAAACAGTTTCAAAGGTTAGGCCAAGCATCTTTTGGTGTGCCTACAAAAAGAGGTGATCAATTAGAAATAGGACCAGAGTTAGCTGGATTTATGGGCTTTAGACCTATTAAAGTTGATCCGCTACAGTCCATGGGATTTAAAATTGCTGAGTATCAAACAGGTATAAGAAATGCTAGAAGAGAATTTACAGGTGGTTACTTTGGAATATTAAGAGGTGGTAGAATAAAACCAAATCAAGTTATTGATAGATTTTATACTTCTAATAGAGCCAGATTTGATGTTCAACAAGAGATGTTTAATAATTTAAATGCAGCAGAAATATTAGGTGTTAGCCAAGGAACTTTAAAAAGAGAATTCGATGACAGACAAATTTCAGAAAAAAATTTTAATAGTTTAAGAAGAGGAAAATTTGAACCATACTTTCCTTCAGAAGACATTGAAGCTAGATTTAGAGAAATAGCAAGAGAATTAGGTGATCCAAATGTATTCTTAGAGGTAAAACCAAAACTAAGACAAATGTTTAGAGATTTTAAAAACATAGGATTAGGTGAGTCTTGGAATTTAAATATAGAAAATTATTTAGAAAACGAAATACAAACACCACCTTTACCACAAACACCTATGCCTAGCACTCAGGCTGTTCAAGCAGCTTTGATACCGCAAGGAGGTGCAACAAGTTCAGGATTGACACCGATTGAACAAGCATTATTATCACCAGAAGAACAGTTGATAAGATTAAGAAATAGAGGAATATCGTAATGCCACTAAATAAAAAAGGTAAAAAAATAATGAACTCCATGCAAAGACAGTATGGTGCAAAACGTGGAGCAAAAGTTTTCTATGCATCTTTAAACAAGAAAAAAATTAAAGGAGTTAAAAAGAAATAATGCCCAACGGAGATAAATTAAAACCCAAAACAACAAGAGAGCATTTGCTTTCTATATATGGTTATATAACAGGATTAAAAAAAGATGTTCAACACATGCATGATGGTATACACGATTTGGGTGGTAAGATAGACAAGATCTATTGGGTGTTATTGGGTACTGTTGGGGCGGTATCACTTCTGCTGTTAGAAAAAGTTTTTGATAAAGGATTTTTTTAAATCCAAGCTTTCAAATCTTCACCCATAATTTCATTAGCAATATTAACTTTACTACGAAGAGCTTTTACAATTCTATCATCAACAGTATTTTCTGAAATAATATCAATGTAAGTCATGGGTTTTGTTTGTCCAATACGGTCAATACGTGCTTCTGATTGTTGTCTTTTCTCTAAATCATAGCCATTTGAAAAATAAATCATTGTACTAGCTGCAGTCAATGTGATACCATACCCGCCAGTATGTGTGGTTCCTACAAAAAATCTACACTTGTCATCGTTTTGAAATTTCTTTATATTAATTGACCTTTGATCTTGATCAGTTTCACCAAAATAGTCTACAACAGAATCTTCACCGTATTTATTTTTTATCTCTTCAATAATTCTTTTTACATCATGCGTGTAATGTGACCAGATAACAGCCTTGTTGTGTACGTTATCTAATATGTCCATAAGCTCTGTAACTCTATTACATGGTAAATTTTTTATAACACCATCATCAGCTGTAAAATGTCCACACGTAATTTGATGAAGTCTCATTAACTGGGTCATCACGGTTGCAGAAGAAAGAACTTTACCATCAAGAAAAGCAATAGCTTCTTCTTTCATTTGTTTATAAACTTTCTTTTGGTCTTTTGTTAATTCAACAATATGTTTTAAAAATGTTTTTTCTGGTAAATCTAAGCAGTCATCTTTTAAAACTCTTTTTGAAAATGGCTGTATCTTTTCAGATAACTCTCCAAGGTTTCTATAACCCACAACAATTTCAACTTGCCTACCATGAGCCTGTATTTTTCTAGTAACAGCATAACGAGCTTTGAATGTCCAATATGAAGAATGCCCTAGGAGCCAAGGATCAAGGAACTCACATTGACTAAATAAATCTAATGGTGATTTAGTTACAGGAGAACCTGTTAAGATCCTCCTGTATTTAGCTAGTTCTCTCAGCGCTATAATATTTTTAGTTCTTTTTGTAGTTGGTGTTTTTATAGTTGTAGACTCATCAATAGCTATCATAGCATTGTGAGAAGATAAAAATTTTTTAGCGAACATAGGTCCATCTGCAGATGAAAAAGCCTCTACGTTCATAATTAAAATATGAAATTCTGTACCTGTCTCAAACAAAGTACGTAGTATACTTTTTTGTTTTAAAGATTTATCGGACGTTTTCCAAAGAACCACTTTTTTAAATATGTGATCAGGAAGATGTGTTGGTATCTCAGAGTCATACCAATTTTTATAAACACCTTTTGGTGCAATAATTATAAGTCCGTTTATTAAACCTTTATCGTATAGCATAGCTGCATTGTCTAATAGAACTTTTGATTTACCAGTTCCCATCTCCATAAAATAGGCAAAGTTTTCTTTGTCCCATGAAGTTTCTAATGCATCTAATTGATGTTTATATGGCTGTGTTTTAAATTTATAATTTATCATAAAATATATCTTTACTTTTCTTTCTTACGTCTTATATATGAAGAGAAAGGTAAAAAGTCAATGGCAAAAGTTTATTTAGTTCAAGATCTTCCTTTAATTAAAGAACACGAAGATCCCGAAAAGGTTGGACAACCTAGGTTTGATTTGTCCCCTGCAATAAAATATGGCGAAATTAAGGTAATGTTTTCTAGGTTGAAACAAATGCAGTTTTCACCAGGGCCTTTAATTAGAGAGATAAGAAATAGTTTAAAAGAATTTACATCAGATGATTATCTGCTGCTATATGGAGATCCTGCTCTAATAGGAGTAGTATGCTCTGTTGCAAGTGATATTACTAACGGAAAATATAAATTATTGAAATGGGACAGGAGACAAGCGTCTTATTTTCCTATAGAGATAAATCTTTTTCAAAATTAGTATTGACAAAATACTGAGTCGTTAATATATATCCAGGTATGAAAGTTAAATTGAAAGAGGTAAATATATGATAAACTTAAGAGAAGATGCACCTGATCAGGTGAATGCAATTGACCCTTCAGAATTATCTGAAGCGATTGAAAAATTAAAAAGCATTGGAGCTCAAGTATCCGAGGCAGAGTCTAAACTAAAAGAATTAAAGGAACAGGAAAAATATATAAATAATTTTACTATTCCTGAGATAATGAATAAGTTAAATTTAAGTACAGTAAAATTAAAAGATGGTTCTGAACTATCTATTAAAAAAGTGTATAGTGCTACAATAAAAGCTGATAAAAAGGCAGAGGCGATACAATGGCTTCGAAACAATGGCTTAGGTGATATTGTGAAAAATGAAATCACAGTTAACTTTGGTCAGGGCGAAGAAAACAAGGCAGTGGCTTATGTCACCCTTGCAAAGGGTCAAGGGTATGAACCTTCTCAAAAAGAAGCAGTTCATCCTTCGACCCTAAAAGTAACCATGGAAGATTGGAAGAACAAAGGAAACGATGTTCCTGAAGATCTTTTTTGGACGTTTGATGGAAATCAGACGAAAATTAAAAATAAACGTTAAACAATAAGAGGTAAATATTATGTCAAATAATACTCAAATGGTAAAAAAGAATAGTGCAGGTGCACTATCACCCTTAAACTTAAGAGCTGATTCTGGCAAAGGCACAGAAGAAATTAAAGCGAGCGATACTTCGACTCCGATTTTAAAAATTCTTCATCAACTTTCTCCAGAATGTAACGATAGAAGCGCTAAATATGTCACTGGTGCTAAACCAGGTATGATATATTCTAGCAGCTTTGGATCTTTAATTGATGGCGATAAAGGACTCAATGTAGTCGTTTGTCATTCTCAGACTAGATATCCAGAGTGGCAAGAACGAGGGGACAGCGCTTTAGCTCCAGTGGGCACCCACATGGAACCACCAGCAGACTCAGTAGAAGAAAAAAACGGTAAGTACAGATTATCAAATGGTAATTATGTAGAAAAAACCATGTACTTCTATGTACTTGCATTGGTCGACAGTGAGATCAGAAAAGCTGTAATACCTATGAGATCGTCAAATTTGACTCCAGGTAGAGAATTAAATAATTTAATTCAAAACTTAAGAGCTCATGACGACAAAGGTTCTTTCAGACCTGCAGCATACTCTGCAGTGTTCAATCTCAAAACAGCAGGTAAAAGTTGGGGAGACAAGAACTGGCATGTCTATAAACCATCGAAAGTCAAAATGTTAGATTTATCTGATGATTTTGAAATAAATGTTTATGAGACAGCTAAAAAGCTTCAAGAAGAGGCTTTTAAAGGTGCGGCACAACCTAAGTATGAAAAGGTTGAATCAGGTAATAAGGAAGATATTATCTAATTTCCCAAGGGAAGTTGTACAAAAGGGCGCTGACGGGAGACTAGATGCGCCCTTAGAATTGGGTAAGCATGAAAGAGTTTATAAAATATTTTACAGGTCTAACACGTAATTATGGTGTCTGTAAAACAGATCAAGGTTATGTAGATCCAGAGACAGGAAAGAAAAAATTTAAACATGAATGGTCTTCAATAAGAGTAACAGATGAAGACTACGAGCAGCATTTAAAAGGAAATAAGTCAATTGGTATTCAACCATGCACTGATGATGGACTAGCACGTTTTGGTGCAATAGATGTAGATAAATATCCAATTGATAGAGAATTTTATTTAAAAACAATTCAAGAAAAAAATTTACCAATCATACCTATATTGTCAAAAAGCGGAGGACTTCATTTATATGTCTTCACAGCTGAATTTGTAAAAGCGATTGAAATAAGACAGTTCTTAGAACAAATGCTTTATGTATTTAAGTTGTCAATTAAAACAGAAATATTTCCAAAACAAACAAATCTAAGATCTTCCGACGAAGAAGGTAACAAAACAAACGGAAATTTTATTAACTTACCTTACAACGGAGATGAAAGAAAAGCACTTTCACCTGACGGAACAGAAATGTCTTTAGATTTATTTTTAAAATGTGTTGAATTAAATGCTGTAAGTAAAAAACAATTAAAAGATATACAGGAGAAAATAATATCAGATGAACTAAAAGGAAGTGGAGAAGAGTTTGTAGATGGTCCACCTTGTTTGGGTGTATTAACAAAAGAAATAATGACAGATAATAGAGATAGATTTTTATATAACTACATGGTTTTTGCAAAGAAGAAATATCCAGATACCTGGAAAGATAAGATAGTTGAAGCTGCAAGAAATTATTTTAAGTTTGACTCAAAATGGACAGATGATCATGTGAAGTCTAAAATAAAAAGTTGGGAAAAAGAAACAAAAGGTTATCAATGTAACGGTGAATTGTTATCTCCAGTTTGTGTGAAACCTGTGTGTTTAAAAAGAAAGTTTGGTGTTTTATCAGATGATAAACCATCTTGGCCTAGGATATATGCTTTACAAAAAATAAATTACAAACCTACACCAGAGTGGAATTTTACAGTTGAGAGAGATGATGGGGAAACTATTCAGGTTCACGCAAAAGATGTTTACAAGTTAGAAAGTCAAAAAGCATTGAGAGCATTATTAATGGAACAAGCTTTTATTGTTCCACCAAATATAAAAGGAAATGATTTTATAGAAATCATGAAGATGTTATTTGATAAAGAAAAGGTTGAAACAATAGAGCCTGCAGCGGGGACAAGCCCTACAGATATGTTAAAGAAACATTTGGAAAAATATATCTATGGGCCAAAAGCAACTACATATAAATCTTTTGAAAGTGGTAAACCACTGACAGACGATCAATATGCATGGTTTGTTTATGATGAATTTTATGCTGAACTAAAAACTAGAGAATGGAAAATAGATCCACAAAGAACATCATACATGATAAAAGAATTATTTAAAAGTGAAAGCAAAGATCAAAAAGCTTTATTTAATAAACCAAAAAGGTTTCCAGGAAAGAATTCAAACGGAGAATATTTTCCTCCAATCAAAGTTTTAAGAATACCTCTTTATATATTTGAAGAAAGAAAAAATATTAAAGAGATAATAGACTTCGAGGATGAAGATGAGATTATATGATATACAAATATTTTGGTCCTCCAGGGACAGGTAAAACTCACAAATTAATAAGTAGAGCTAAAGCTTATGTTAAAATTAAAACACCCTTAAACAAAATAGGATACTTTGCTTTCACAAGAAAAGCTGCAGAAGAAGCTAGAAAAAGAATGCCAGCAGATGATAACAAACTTTTGTATTTTCAAACGTTACATTCTTTTGCATTTAATTTATTAGATTTAAAAGAAGAGGATATAATGCAGCCTTATCACTATGAAAAATTTGGAAAAGATTTAAATGTTAAAGTTAACTATTATGATAGGTACAACAAAGAGGAAACACATTTTCTGACCTGCGATAATCCATATTTTCAATTAATACATAGATCTATAAACAGGTGTGTTGATATAAGAGAAGAGTTTGACAGAGGAGAACATAACTCAAAAGAAGTTGAGGACTGGACTATGTTAGAACACATTTATTCTAATTATCTGGAATATAAAGATAAGAAAAAAATGATGGACTTCAATGACATGATTGAACTTTTAATAAAAAAGCAAAATAAGATACCTGAATTTGATGTGGTATTTATAGATGAGGCACAGGATTTATCTCCACTGCAGTGGAAATTGTACGATATTTTAAAACAAAAAAGTAAAGACATTTACCTTGCAGGAGATGATGACCAAGCTATATTCGCCTGGGCAGGGGCTGATGTAAATAGATTTATAAATGAACCTGCGAAAGAGAAAGTATTAATATATTCAAAAAGAATATCCAGGGCAGTGCAAGAACAATCTCAATTATGTATAGAGAATATCGTAGGACCTAGAAAAATTAAAAAATATTATTCAAGGGATTTTGATGGTATATGCGAAGAGATTGCAAACTTAGATCAAATTGACTTATCCAAAGGAAAATGGTTAATATTAACTAGAACTGTCTCTAGACTATTAAAAATAGAGGATTATTTAAAAAAGAATAACTTGTATTTTGAAAGTAATAGGGGAAAAAGTATTAAGAAAAGATTATTTAAAGCTATTAAAAATTATAATCTATTACAAAAAGGATACAAATTAGAAGAGAAGGATATGAAAGAAGTAGAAGAATATTCTGGAATCAAAGTGGATATTAAAAAAGATTGGTATGATTCTTTTCAAAATGTAGAACAAGAAGACAAAGATTATTTACTTGGGCTCCTAGAATCAGGAGAAGATTTAGAAAAACCTGCGAGGATATGGCTATCAACTATACATGCAGCAAAAGGTGGAGAAGAAGATAATGTTATTCTTTGTTTAGACATGGGCGATAAAATAATACGAGCAATTAAAAAAAGTGAAGACAAACAAGATGAAGAACATAAAGTTTGGTATGTGGGTGTAACCCGTGCCAGAAATAATTTATATAAATTAAAAGCAAGAATAAAAAGAAAGGGGTATAAACTTGACAACTAAAGATATATTTAACGATGTGTTTCCACAAGATAGACAAGTTGGAGGATCACATTATAAAAAATTTAAAATACAGCCGTATGAATTTATTTCAAAGAATGATTTATCATTCTTCCAGGGCAACGTTGTGAAATATGTTTGTAGATATTTACACAAAAATGGTATAGAGGATCTAGAGAAAATTAAACATTATTGTGATTTAGAAATAAAAAAATTGAAAGACAAAAAATGACAGCTGCAGATGGTTTTGGAATGTTATTGATAAGTGTTACAGCATTAACGATAGCTGCAATCATTGCATTTTTTATTATCAAAAAAATAATGAAAGGGGATATTAAACCTAAAAGGTTTGATGATTTAGAATGAGTAAAAGTTTTAAAGAAAAATTTATAGACCCAAAAAATAAAACAGTGAGTAGTAGTTATTGGAATTTAGGTAATCACACGCTTTTAATAATGTTTATACTTGCTGTAACTTGGGTGATTTGGGTTAGTTACTAATGATATTACCACAAACAGAATGGCTACCGCCAAAAGAATTTCCAGATTTAAGTAAATACGATGAGATAGCAATTGACTTAGAAACAAGAGATCCAGATCTTAAGAAAAAAGGATCAGGGTCTGTTATAGGTAATGGTGAAATAGTTGGTATAGCCGTGGCTGCAGGAACTTGGAAAGGTTATTATCCAATAGCACATGGACAAGGGCCTAACATGGATAGAAAAAAAGTTATTGAATGGTTTACAAATATTTGTGCATTACCTTCAGTAAAAATATTTCACAACGCTATGTATGATGTATGTTGGATACGTAAATTAGGTATAAAAATCAACGGTTTAATAAAAGATACTATGATTGCTGCATCTTTAATTGATGAAAATAGATACTCATATACTTTAAATACTTTGTCATGGCACTATTTAAAACAAGGTAAAAATGAATCTAGATTAATTGAAGCTGCAAAATCCAGAGGACTTGATCCAAAAGCAGATATGTGGAAGTTACCTGCTATGGAGGTTGGAGAGTATGCAGAAAAAGATGCACAGTTAACATTACAACTTTGGCAATTATTTAAAAAAATAATTCAAGAAGAAAATTTACAAAAAATATTTGATTTGGAAACTAATTTGTTTCCTTGTCTTGTTGACATGAGATTTCTTGGAGTGAAAGTGGACGTGAGCAAAGCCCACGAATTGAAACGAAGGTTACAATTACAAGAAGAAATGTTACTGAGCAAAATAAAAAGAGAAAGTAACATAGACGTTCAAATATGGGCAGCAAGATCAATTGCCAAAGTTTTTGACAACCTTGGTTTAGAATACTCCAGAACTGAAAAAACAGATTCACCATCATTTACAAAAAATTTTATTACTAATCACGAAAATCCAACAGTTCAATTAATAGCAGAAGCTAGAAAAATAAACAAGGTCAGAACTACTTTTATAGATACTATCTTAGAACATGAATATTGTGGAAGAATACATGCAGATATAAATCAAATTAGATCTGATGATGGAGGAACAGTTACAGGAAGATTTAGTTATTCAAATCCAAACTTGCAGCAGATACCTGCCAGGGATCCAGTAACAGGCCCCATGATTCGATCATTATTTATTCCAGATAAAAACTGCAAGTGGGGTTGCTTTGATTACTCGCAACAGGAACCAAGGCTTGTAGCACACTATGCATTAAAATTTGAATTAAATTCTGTAAATACAATTGCAGATTCTTACGACAATGACCCTTCAACAGACTTTCACAAAATAGTTGCAGAGATGGCAGACATACCAAGATCGCAAGCGAAAGTAATTAATTTAGGATTATTTTATGGTATGGGTAAAGCTAAACTACAGGCAGAGCTTGGTGTAACAAAAGAAAAAGCAGAAGAATTATTTTCTAAATACCATGCAAAAGTTCCGTTTGTAAAACAACTAATGAATAAGTCTATGAAAAAGGCACAAGATAAAGGACAAGTAAAAACTTTATTGGATAGACGTTGCCGCTTTCCTAAATATGAACCTATATTAAAAGGTTCTGATTGGGGTACATTTGTACCTGCAGAAGATCATGAGAGAATGTTAGAACTACAAAAAATGGGTCCAACTATTTTAGACTCAGAAGGAAAAGATACAGGTAAAAAAAATTATTGGCACAATAACGATACAAGAAGAGCTTTTACATATAAAGCTTTGAATAAATTAATCCAAGGAAGTGCAGCAGACATGACCAAAAAAGCTATGGTTGAATTGCACAAAGAAAATATTTTAGCCCACGTTCAGGTACATGATGAGTTAGATTTTTCTATTGAATCAGATTCACATGCTGATAAAATAAAAGACATTATGGAACATGCAGTAGATTTGGAGGTTCCTAATAAAGTTGATTATGAATCAGGACCTAGCTGGGGTGAAATAAAATGAGGATTTATGGCTTATTTAAACGCAAACATACCACCTATCTATTGCAAAGTAAGGAAGGAGTATCTGTATGATTTGGACAAAAACTATTCTAAAGATTCTGAAGACTGCGTGGTCTTTGGGGTTACTTCGATCTCAGGACGTGCGCTCCTTTTTAATATCATGTTACCCAACGGTGCGTGCTTTTGGCGTCTGCCTATCTCAGCGTTTTTCCAAAAACGTTTTTCTAGATCCGAAGTGCAAGATATGTCAGTTGACCAGCTTCAGTTGTGGAACTGTTTCAGCTATTGGCCTAGTGTTCATTGCTTTGATTTCTTGGCTGGTATAGACGGAAAATTTAGAGGAAAAGATAAAAAATTCTACGGAGGACAATATCTTTTTACTATTGACTGGGCGCATCCAGAGACTAATATACTAAACACGGAACATTCTGAAATTCCGCAAGAGCACAAGTGTGCACACATAATAGCGTTAGATAACGGTAATTATGCAGCTCAACCAAACAATAGAATAATTTGGCATGTTAATAATTATACGACAGATAATTCATGGCCAGATTATAAAGTGCAAACAACCTATTGGGATGTTGAAGGAAAAGATTGGGTGACAGAAGACACCGATAATATGTTTTATGAAATAGAGGAGAAAAAAAATGATTGATAAATGTAAAAAAATTTGTTGCAAAATTTGGGACATAATTTGTTGGCCCTGGAGAAAATTCGTAAAGTGGTTATTCACAAAATAATTTATGTCTAAAAAACCACTCAACATATCTGAAGAGGCAGCTGTCCAAATGCCTATGAAAACGGTTGCCTCTTTGATCATCATCGTGGCACTCGGCACCATGGGTTACTTTCAAATCATAGAACGTTTGAATGTTGCAGACACTCGTATACAGATAATGGAGAAAGATCTTGAAGAGAATACAGAGTTTAGAATTAAATGGCCACGTGGACAATTAGGATCACTGCCCGCAGATTCTGAGCAGTTCATGATGATTGAAGATCTTTATAAAACTACAGATAAACTTAACGCACACATAGAATCTATGGCACTAAACAAAGTCAACATAGAATTTTTACGTAAACAAATGGACAAGGTATTGATTGATATTGAAAAATTAAAAGATGCAAATCGTGAAATGAAATATACAAACGGGAGCCCACAATGATCGAGTCTGTGATAGCCCTACTTATGTTTGTAAACGGAGAGATCAAGGAGCATCGTATTCAAGAATCTATGGCTGCATGTCTTCGCGGCAAGCGCCACGCGGAGAGACAATATAGTGAGTCAGTGTCTTATAAATGCTGGAGAGGTAAAGCAGAGACGGAGTTATATTTAGGTGAAAAACACATCAGAAAAATCATTATTCAATAATCTTAAACGTTTAAATGAATTTGCACAAAAATTAAGAGATGCAAGGTTTTATCAACGTAGAAAAAATAGTAAAAAAGTGTATAATAGAAAAAAAATAAAAAATGAATCTTTCACGAAATTTTAGCTTATTAGAGCTTACTAAATCAGACACTGCTATACGTTTGGATATAGATAACAATCCAAATGCAGATCAAATAGAAAAACTAAAAGCATTGTGTGAAAATATTTTGCAGCCAGTACGTGATCACTTTGGCAGGGTCAAGGTGACGAGTGGATACCGCTCCCCTGAGTTGTGTGCAGCAATAGGTAGTTCTGTAAATTCACAGCATGCCAAGGCCGAGGCCGCAGACTTCGAATGTGTTGGCGTAGACAACGCTGAAGTTGCTGATTGGATCAAGATGAACTGTACAACAGATCAGCTAATCCTTGAATTCTACACTCCAGGTGAGCCTAACAGCGGATGGATTCATGCATCTTATGTAGAGTTTAATCCAAGAGCACAGTACATGAGAGCTTACAAAGAAAATAAAAAAACAAAATACAAACCAATTATTGGTAGAGCTGTGGATCTTGTATGAAAATTATAAAATTATTTAATAACATAGACACTGTTCAAGGGACATGTGAAGAGTGTAAAGAAGAAACTATTTTAGTTGCAGTTGTTTCGGATTTTTATAGATGTACTAATTGTGGATCGGATACTAAACAATATATAAATGGCAGAATTAGATACCTGCAGCTGTCTGATGAAGAAAAGAATTTTTTAAAAGAACATGGCAAAACGTAAATTTACAAATTTTACACCCAGACCAAAGCCTCGTAAAAGACCACGACGTCACTCAAAAAAACTAAATAAACACGCGAAAAGATCACATAAAAAATATAACCGTCAAGGTCGTCCACAATAGGTATTGACAAATCTCCTAATTAATCCTATATTAATACAAAAGGAGAAAGTTATGAATAATAATAAAAAACATTGGATATATTCTTTTGATAAAGATAAAAATATATCTTTTGCAATAGCAAGTATTTTAAACGGTTATTATGAGCATAATTATCCTGTTGATGCACACAACATTCAAGCTATTCAATCAGTGCATAATTTAAACAAATCAGAAGCTAAACAAGTGATTAATAAAGCTAAAGATTATATAAAAGGAGAAAGTCATGAACAAAAAGAAAAAAGTAAAAGTGCCTAAAAAATTAAAAAAATTAGGTTTTAAAAAAATGTATCAAGATAAAGATGGGTTTTTTATGTTTGGTATGTCGCCAGCGTCTTTGAAAAAAAGTAAAGATTAGTGACACAGAGAGAAATAGACGAACTGGCTATACAATATAACAAGACTAAGGATCCAGGCATCAGGGATCAATGGTATAAAGCAGTTAGAAAATTTGCAGAGATATTACAATTTAATAAAAAGAAAACTAAACGCCAGTGCCAGGTTTCTTAGGAGGTATAACATACTTCTCACACTTAAACTGAGGGTATAATCTACTAGCTACTATAGCCTCCGACGTAAAATAATCTCTTTCAAATAACACGTCGTGAGATTCCAATAAACCTTGTTTTACGCAAGTATAATAGTCATTAATTATCTTTGGATATCCAGGTGGGATCATACAAGTTTGAGCTACCTGTGAACAAATATAAACTGTTAAAAAAAATTTCATTGACAACCTTGTAAAAAAATATAAAAATCCTATATTATTAAATAATAAAGTAATTAAAGGAGTTTACATTAATGACTGACATAAGTAAATATAAATCAGTTGCACTATCACATGACTCATGTGAAAAATTAGACAAAATTTGTAAAGTTATTGTGCCACTGACAAAAGTATCCAGAGCAAAAGCTTTAGATATTATAATAAACGAGAAAGTAAGGAAGCTAAATGGGAAAATTTCAAGGTCTAAGGACAGTTGATGTTATTGGAAATAAGATACATGATCCATGTAAACATCTATGGAGAAGTGTATTAGTGGTAGCAATTGAAGACGCTATCAAAGACCAGATAACAAGATGTAGATATAAAAGATTTTTTGATGGATCTTATTCATCTGAAATATCTTATGTGACGAAACCAAATCAAGATTTTGCCACAGTCTGTCATTATGCTGATTTAGATCACAATTTAGTGAGATCAAAGATTAAAAAAGTATTGAAAAATATAGAGGAGAACTATGGTAAAAGTAATATGCCCCAAATGCCGTGGCAACGGTTATTTAAAAATGCAGGAGTCGAAAAGAAAATCCCTGCAGGAGGTGAAACAATGCAGCCACTGTCTATCACAAGGTGAGATAAAAATTTTGGGGTCCAACATAATGCAATTTGTGCAACCAAATAGGAGGATGCAATAAAAGATAATTAATATGAAAAAATGTGATATAATTAGAGAAGTAGCGTTTGAAGTAGATGGTTTTGAATTAAAACATTATAATGAAGAAATAGACGGATGTTTTGAAAGAGTACAAAAAGATTTAGACCAAATTAGGGAAGTCATTGATGAAGCAGCGGATGAAAGACTTAAGGATTCTGAACGTCTTAAAAGGTTAAATAATTTATCTTACAAAGTAGATATTCCATTAGCAAACGCTACTTGTGAAATAGATAATATGGAATCTATTGGTGTACAAAATGGCTTAGTTAGATCTAAACATCTACATAATTTACTCCAAGCAGCGAGATATAGAAATCTTAAAGATACTTATTATTATCGTGAACCAAACGTAGACCATGTTTCAGTAACAATACCTTGGTACTTGGTAGATAATCTATTGGAAAAATTATATTTAAAATATCACAAAACAAAAATTCACAAATGTTTTGATAATGTACATAAATATCTCTTAGAAGAGGATACAACTAAAGACGGTTATAGGGGTGTTTATGTTTTTTGGAAAGAAATAGAAGAGTTGTGGGATGAAGTGGATGATGAAGAAACCTTGTCAAATCACTATCATGATAGCGATGATTATTGGGATTATGGAGTTAATCCTAAGTATTGTAAAAATTTAAAAGATTTTTTTAAAAAAAGAATTAGAAGAATTAACAGAGCTAAAAGAAAAGAAGTCATAAGATTACAAAAAGAAAAAACAGCTCTACATGAAAAAGAAATTGAGTTAAAAAAATTACAAGATAAAGAACACAAATTAAGAACGTATGTTCCTGTAGAAAAATATACTGAAAATATTCCAGGAAGTGTTTATTGGTTTAAAGATATCAACAATTTATTTCAAAAAAACAAACATGGTATTTTATATGTAGGAGAATCTAGAAATTTTCAAAAACGTTACGCATCATATGAACCTAAAAATACTGGTAAATTAACAGAACTAGAGACAAAATTAAGACGTAAATTTCCAGGAACATCTTTAGAAAAAATAAAAAAATTTGTTAGAGATGAAAACCAATGTAGACTTAAAGTTTTATCTTTTAATTTTTTAAAAAATAATATTAAAAGAAAAAATTACGAAGCTAGAATTATAGAAAGAGTTAGTCCTTTATTAAATAAAAACAAAGGCGTGAAGCATTGGAGAGCGATAAAAGACAAATTATATGATTTTGAATTAAAACAATGAAATGGAATAAAAGATTTAATTACCCGCCGTCGATTAGATCCTTGATTAATGATCAACGACACTACGAGATAGGTGACAAAAAGTTACCAAGTGTTACGACTATTTTACAAGCTACACAAAGTGACGAAAAAAAGGCAAGTTTGGCAAAATGGAGGCAGAATGTTGGCGAAAATAAGGCAACAAGCATCAGGGATCAAGCAGCAGAAAGAGGCACAATCATGCACCGTATTATAGAAGGCCATTTGCTGGGCCAAAACCATGCTGATTTTAGCGATTTGGGCAAAGAGGCAGGGGTCATGGCCCAAACGATTATAGAGTCAGGAATCAGGGGTCATTTGGAAGAAATATGGGGGTCTGAGATCACAGTTTACTATCCAGGGTTATATGCAGGTGCAACAGATTTAGTTGGTATTTATGATGGGCGCGAAAGTATAGTGGACTTTAAACAGAGTAACAAGCCAAAAAGAAAAGAGTGGATTGAAGATTATTTCTTGCAACTGGCAGCATACGCCATGGCTCACAACTATGTATACGGTACAAACATACAGTCTGGAGTGATTCTAATGTGCACCAAGGATAATTACTTTCAAAAATTTGAAGCAAAAGACAAGGATTTTCAACAGTTTTCGTGGAAATGGTTAAGAAGAGTTGACCTATTTAAAAATGTATAATACTTTTTTACAGGAATTTTATAAAAATATTTTTCAAAAAAGTTACGAAGAGAGGTTACAAGGTTACAATTGACTATTATGATTAATTTTATTGACTTTCTTGAGGTTACAATTGGGTTACATAGAGGTTACATAAGGTTACAATTTCCCTACGCGAGAGTCATTTTTTCACGGTTTCTATGTTAATAGAAATCCTGTAAAAAAGTATTATAGAAAAACTATGACACCAAAGAAAAGCAAATATAAACACGTTGTAATAAAAAAGAAAAAATATTACTTCTATAAAATTACGTGGGTCGATATCACAGGCGATGCGGGGCACGCTACTGCTTTTGATTTTGCAGGTATGATGCCTTCAGTCATGGTTACTCATGCTTATGTTTTTAATAAAGATTCTAAGAATGTAAGAACGTTCGCTAGTTATGAAGTTAACGATGAATTATTCTCCGACAGGAACGTCTTTCCCAGGGGTTGCATTCTTAAGATGGAGAGAGTTTTGATCTGATGGATCCGATTCTTTTTTTGAAAATTTTTCTGGCTTTTGCAGTACTTTCTCTTTCAACTCTTCTACTTCAAGGCCTTCTAAGATTGGAGAATAATCTTCCATTATCTGTTTCATTCTTACTTCTAATTCTTCTGTTGTTAAGTCTTCTAGTTTACCTGTGCGTATTATCTTCTGTTCAATATACAAGCCAGCTGCCTTTCCTCTTGCAACCTCTGCATTGACAGCGGCAGACCAAGCTTTCTTTTCTCTAGCCTCATCTCTTAACTTAGCTAATTCTGATATGTGACTGCCAAAAGTTACATCATATTTCTTTTGTAATTCTTCTCTTAGCTCTCCTATGTATTTAACCACCAACGGATATTTTTTTGGATTCTGTAAGACACTTGCAGACTGTCTAGCCCATTCTTTAGAATAACCTGCTTCGACAGCGCATTGAGTGGCCGTCTTTCTACCTTCCTCTGTTACAAGTAGGTTTGCAAACTTCATTTGCTGATCTGTTAATTTTTTTGGTACTCCCATGTGTTGCCTTTTTTAACACAACATGCTATATAATTCAAGAATTGTCGTTTGATATTCGGCAGTTGTTTTTTCTTCGCTGGCGTTGGCTTACGAAGTTTTTACGGATACTGAACGCCAGTTAAAAGTTATGAATGGATTGTTACTAAAACAAATATTAGAGAAGATGATGAAGGGCGAAGCAGCTAAATCTGCTCGTGTTCAAGTATGTTTACCTGATGGTAAATATTATGACATTACCTCTTTACAACTCATGGAAAATAAACTAATTGGAGTCCGAGAATCACATCGACTCGTCTTTACAGTTCAAGCTGAAACCTGGAATATGGGCAAAGTTCTGAAGAAAATTGGCTAGCCTGTATGTTTGAAAAATAAATTGAAACCAGAGACAAAATTTTGGCATGAAGTTAAAAGAAAAATTGCATCTATTGCTTGGATTAGAATTGAAAACATTAGTATTCCTGGCACTCCCGATCTATTGGGCTATAATAATCACGGCACCTTTTTTACCGTAGAATTAAAATATACAAAAACAAACAAGATTAAATTTTCTCCACATCAAATAGCATTCCATATTAAACATCCAAAGAATACTTTTATCATGGTTTATGATGCCTCTTCCAAGCTTCCAAAACTTTATAGAGGAGCCCAGATACAAAAGCTTGTTGCTTGGGGCTTGACGCTTGAGCCCCACGCAAAAGATTACGATGCTTGTTGCTTGCTCCTTGAAGGCTTGTAGCCCTCCCTAAAGCTTGTGCACTTATATCTTTTTACTTTTGACAGCTTGTTGCTTGGCGCCTTAGACTCATAACCATTTTCGAAGGCCCACTCACTGTGGATCTTTAGTATCAGTCTTTCCAGCTGCTTGTTCCTCATTGTCATTGCTTGACCCTTCCTGCTTGTCGCTTGTTGCTTGACGCTTGAGCCTTTCCTCAAGCTTCTTTTTTTCTTTAGCTAGTTCTTTGTAATAATTTGGATGATAAAACATTTTTAGTGTTTACCATATACTACAACTTTTGTCTCCTTATCCCAACACGCCCTGCAATCTCCGCAGCTGTTCGCCTGATCAGGTGCGGGACAAGTTCTCTTAGTGCTGTCAGTTGTAACGCCCGACTCATGAGACCAGGCACTGGAGGCTGGCCCGTCGATTTTAGATCTTGATAATCTTATAACTAAATTTTCTGGTACATCCTCAGGCGCTGGCAAAAATTGCCTCTCCTGAGTTGGTAACCAGTGTTTTGTATTCGGTGTTAACTTACAAACTTCTATAATCTTTTGCATGTGCTCGACGCTCTGGACATCCCCCGCGTCATGCCATCTAAACCATTTTTGGTTTTTTATTTTTGCCGCCATTGCTTCAACCCATAGCGGTGACTTGATAGCTTCCAGTCTTCTGTATTGCGCCGCCTTGATTGCGGGATACCTTGTATAATTTCCTTTTTTAGCATAACAACTAAAACATGGAGTACCAGGAACCTGAGCCAGCTTCCATCCCGTTTTGCACTCCCATGCAGGTAGACTATAACTAAGTCCAGGCATCTTAGAAGTTCTTGTAAAACTATCTGTTATTTTTAAGGCTTCTTTTATTTTCATAATTCATCGCTTTCTGTTAAATCTATTCTTAACACGAATTCCAGGTGTAAAATATTTTATATTTTGTCGCAGCTTGTTGCTTGCCGCTTGTTGCTCTGTTTTGCTGCTCTGCAGCTTGTTGCTTGTCGTTTGTACTTTCATATCTTTTTTTACCTGGGCCATCTAAACAAGTAGGCCCAGGCAAGAACTTATTATAAATTGACCAGGTCAATCAATCAGGCTGTCAGCCGTGGACATAGCATCGATTGAACTGATCCCTGGACACTCAAGCAATATTTGGTTTAATGCCTGCAGGGCTCCCAGAGTGTCCAGAGATCAGCACCTTTGGGTGTTACCTATCTTGCGACAGCACCAAAGGTTTCAACTGATCTCAGGTCTAACTACTTCCCAGGCGTCCCCTTCTTCATTAGACCAGAGATCAGCATCCAGAGAAGACGGCAACAAGTTGCGGTGTGACTCTGGATCTTATCTCACTAGTTTGAGTTTAACGACATCGGACACTAGTAAACAGATGCAGATATAGAATAATATAGGATTGTGGCAAAAATATGTTTTGTATCTGGACAACATTGCCACAGGGGTGCGGCGCTTTTATACAATTGCATGACATAATTTTGCCACAATTTTTTAGTAAAATATTTTTATGAAAGTTAATAAAGGAGTAAATATGTCAAATGTAGAAAATCAATATTTCATAATTAAAATTACTAAGTGGGCACATACAACCACTTATGAAATTATGAAACAAGAGCCGTTTAGTTTAGAAGATGCTACCAGAAATCTTTTAGCGTATGAGCAACTAAACGATGATAAAAATGCAAAATATCATTTAACTAGATATGATGCGCTTTTAACAAATAAGGAGGAACCATTGGTATTAAATAAAGAAGTGGCATAATTTGGCCACAATTTATTTATAAAATAAAAAAAAGAAAGTGAGGAAATATGGCAAAAGCAACAATGCAAAAATGGCAACGGGATCATTTTGTAAAAGAACTAGATCGAAACTATGACCCGTTGATCAGTGCTGCTTCTTTAAAATTAAGATCAATAGAAGCGGAAGCAGTTGAGATAGCTGAGAAAAATTTAGCTGATGAGATTGGAGCAACACCAATTATTCAAGAGTTAGAAGACGCTATCGAAAATCTAAAAAACAAAATGAGTAAAGCGGCTCGGTTTTTTAGCAAAACTAAACAAGCGAAAAAAGATATCGGGTATAAGTTTAAAGAGAAATCTTTTGACGTTTTTGGTTATAGATCAAATCAAATAACACCCGACGATTGTTGGGAGCAAATAAGAGAATGGGCGGGGGAGCTTGCGCGAGAAAAAATTAAGAAGACACCAGAAGGCAAGATCCTTGCAACATTAGAAGCGAATAAACGTGCTTCTTATAAAGAGATTATGGAAGCAGGAAGCCCCGATAGTTTAAAAGATAGGTTACATACTAATCTTAAAAAAGATGGTCTAAGCTGGCACCAGGAAGTCAAAGCGCTTCCACCTGCAGGGACTATAAATTAACTATTGACTTATAGGGCAATCCATGATAGGATTGTCCTATAAATAAGAAAGCGAGGAAATATGTTTTATATAAGTTACTATTCTAATAAGGATAAAAAGAATATAATTAGACGCGGTAAGATAGATAAGAAGTGCAGACTAGATACTAATAAACAGGGCAAACCTTATTTTGTTTATTTCGATATAGATAAAAATAATTACAGATGCGCTACAGGAATTTGGGAAGTGAGGGCAATATTATAATGGCAGAACAAAGCGAGATGCATTTTGAAATAATTGACAGCAACAAAGCAAAAGCAAGAGAAGAACAAAACGCGATGCGAGAAGATATAAAACAACACGTGGAAAATTGTTCAGTACATGACTTACAAAAGATAAACGACTTAATAAAAGTCTTACAAAAATAACCTTACCTACTGTTTGGGACCAATAGTGGTCCCAAACCAGATCTAGAATTTGAATTTTTTTTAATACCAGATATAGTGTCAAGCAAAAGGGGTCCCTACAGGTGCGACATTTTGCCAAGTTTTGTATACTTATAGGGGTAAAATACTTTATGATGTTTAAAACACTCGTAAAAAAATTTTGCAAAAAATTTAAACTTAATGGAAATAGATAAAGAAAAATTAAAAAAGTTTGAAAAACTTCCTGCAGACGTGAGACGACAGTTTGCTTTGTACATGAACCAATGGCAGGAAAGAAAAAAGGAGTCTCAGATACGAGACAATTTTATGGCTTTCGTAAAACACGTTTGGCCTGATTTTGTAGAAGGGTCCCATCATAAACGTGTCGCAAAAAAATTTAATGATATTGCAAACGGAAAGATAAAGCGTGTTATAATTAATATGGCACCTAGACATACTAAGTCTGAGTTTGCATCTTATCTTTTACCTGCCTGGATGGTAGGTCGTAATCCTAAATTAAAAATTATTCAATCAACTAACACAACAGAACTTTCTGTAAGATTTGGTCGTAAGGCAAAACAATTAATCGACTCAGAAGAATATCAACAAGTTTTTAAAACAAGACTCAAAGAAGATAGTCAAGCTGCTGGTAAATGGGAAACAGAACAAGGCGGTGAATATTATGCTGCTGGTGTTGGCTCTGCAATTACAGGAAGAGGTGCAGACCTTTTAATTATTGATGACCCACATACTGAACAAGATGCTATGAACGCTGCAGCATTGGAGAGAACTTACGAGTGGTATACTTCTGGTCCACGTCAACGTCTTCAACCTGGTGGTACGATTGTAATTGTAATGACTCGTTGGAACGAAAAAGATTTAACAGGCAGATTAATATCTGCACAAAAAGAACCTAAAGCTGATCAATGGGAGGTGATAGAGTTTCCTGCGATCCTGCCATCAGGAAAACCCCTGTGGCCTGAATACTGGAACATAAAAGATTTAGAAGCAGTTAAGGCTTCTATTCCAGGAAGCAAATGGAATGCACAGTATATGCAGAATCCAACTTCAGAAGAAGGAGCACTTATCAAACGTGAGTGGTGGCAGAAGTACGAAGGAGAAGAGTTACCATCTTTGCAGCACGTTATACAATCTTACGATACAGCATTCATGAAAAAAGAAACTGCAGACTATTCTGCAATTACAACATGGGGAGTGTTTACACCTGATGAAGATAGTGGTCCATGCCTCCTGCTTCTTGATGCAATAAAAGGTAGATACGAGTTTCCAGAACTACGTCGTATTGCTCTTGAACAATATGGTTACTGGAGTCCTGAAACAGTGATTGTTGAATCTAAAGCATCAGGATTACCTTTAACATACGAATTAAGAAAAATGGGTATACCAGTAATTAACTTTACACCCTCAAAAGGAAATGATAAACATACAAGAGTTAACAGTGTTTCTCCGCTGTTTGAGTCAGGGAGAATATGGGCGCCCACCGAAATGGAATTTGCACAGGACGTAATAGAAGAATGTGCAGCGTTTCCTTACGGAGATCACGACGATTTAGTCGACTCAATGACTCAAGCTGTTATGAGATTTAGACAAGGAGGTTTAATACAGCACCCTGAAGATTATCAGGAGGAACCTTTACAGAAACCTCAAAAAGTGTATTATTAGAATATGGACAAATTCAAAATCATAGAAATAGCCATAGACATGGCTGGTGATGATGGAAAAGATTATTATGATTTATCACCTGGTCAACAAAGAAGTTATGATAGAAAAGCTTACGAAGACTATTTAGATAGAATGGCGGATAGAGCAGATATGATGAGAAAAGGTGAAGCTGAAGGAGGATTTATGAGAAAAAATTATGCAATGGGATCAGATGAGGATGAGTTTCCTGAAGCAGAAGATATTCCAACTGATGAGTATTTAGAATTATTAAAACAACTAGGTGCACCAATGCCTGGACAGGAATCAGGCATCAGGAGTCTTAACAAAATGGCATCAGACGATTCTAATCAAAGATTATTAGAAAAAATTTACGAAGATCTTTTAGAACAAGGCTTTACACCAGAAGAAGCGGCACAAAAAGCAAGACAGATGTTTGATGAAATGGCAGGAAAAAAACCTGTTGTTGACCCAATGTTATTAGATCAGTATTTAAAATATGTTGATGAGATGAGAGAGATGGGTAGAGAGCCTATGTCTTTAAGACAATTTACAGAACAAGCAAGAGCTGGTGCACAAGTAGGCGGACTCGCATCAATCATATAGGGGGATCATGGATCCTATTCCAAAAAAGAAACCAATCACTAGAAAAAAGTTTGAGGAGAAAGTAGATCTCTACATGCAGGGATTATTTGGTGGCATGGGTAGGGAGTTACTGTTACCTCTATTAAATAAAGTTTATCAAGAAGCAAAAGATGCAGGGGTTGTAACTCCTGAAGAAGCATTTTCTTATGCAGACGAAAGAAAAAATTATTATAAAGATTTAAATATGCGTCAGCAGATGCGAGCTCCTTTTGCAGGAGGTGGAGCTAGACCAAGAACGGATTTAGAACTTGAAAATATAACTCGTAAAGAACAAATAGAAGCAACAGGAAAAAAATCAAAAAGTGTTTCGGGTTTTAAAAATTTACCTGGAGAGGATAATATAGTTTACACAGATTATAAAAATAAAAAAAAGATAAGCAAAGAAGAAATAGATTCATAAGAGAAAGAGGAGGACTTCCAACTAGTTACACTGGAACCAAAGCTTTTCCAAAAGGACACGCGAGTAATATTAGAGGAAAAAATATTATTACTCCCTCTGAAATAATTTATACTCCAGAAAAAATAAATTTGGCTATGTCGGGTAGAAATAAAACTAAAATAGATAAAAATAATCCAGCAAAATCTTTAGATATGAGAATACAAAAAACTGAAGAACAAATGGAAAAAATTAAAAATACTAAAATGTCTTCTTCTAAAAAGAAAACAGAATTAGCTAAAATAGATAATAAATTAGTCAACTATGTTGCAAAATCAGGTGGGTATAAAATAGCTACATTAAGTGATGGAACAAAATATGGAGGTGTTTTTCAAAAATTAAAATCTATGGATATGTTTGATGAGTTCAAAGGTAAATCAGAAAAAGAAGTAAATCAGTTTCTTAATAAATATAAAAATATGAAAGTTACTAAAAACACAACTCAAGCAGATAAAGATAATATAGTTAAAGCTAAAATTTTTTTAGAGAATGTTAAATTTGCAAAACAGAATGCTGCAAGAGGTGCAGGAGCTCCTATTGGACTTAATCCAGGATCTTTAAAACCAGGAGCCCTTAGTCCTAGAATGAAACTTTTTCGTTTCTCCACTGGAGGTCCAGTAAAATATGGTAAATATGCGAAACAAATCTCGAAGCTATCATCGTAAGACTTCAGGTCCACCACCAGAAAAAGGTCCTCAGTCACAAGGGTTGAATATTAAATACAACAGTGTTAAAACAGTAAAATTAACGGAGAAAATTAATGGCAGACATAGACAAGGCTCTTCCAAACGCGCCTAGGAAAGAGATTTCTCTTCCTGGTCAAGAAGAAATTGAAGAACAAATAGCTGAGAACGTTGAAATAGAAGAGCAATCACCAGAAGATGTTGAAGTAACAGAAAACGAAGATGGATCAGTTGATATAAACTTAGATCCTGCTGCTGCAACACCAGAAGGCGGTGATGAGCATTATGCAAACTTAGCAGATTTTTTACCTGACGAAACTTTGGGTGAACTTGGTTCTGATTTAAATCAGAAATACATGGATTATTCTATGTCTAGAAAAGATTGGGAAAAAAGTTATACTCAAGGTTTAGATTTATTAGGATTTAAATATGATACTAGATCGGAACCGTTTCAAGGTGCTTCGGGTGCTACGCATCCTGTTTTGGCGGAAGCCGTTACGCAATTTCAAGCGCTCGCTTATAAAGAGTTACTCCCAGCTGATGGACCAGTCAGAACGCAAATCTTAGGAGTACAATCTCCAGATAAAGTTCAACAAGCTTCTCGTGTAAAAGATTTCATGAATTATCAAATTATGGATCAGATGAAAGAATACGAGCCAGAGTTTGATTCTATGTTATTCCATCTACCACTTGCAGGTTCTACTTTTAAAAAAGTTTATTACGATGAAGTAGAGGGTAGAGCAGTTTCTAAATTTGTTCCTGCAGATGATTTAATTGTTCCGTATACGGCTACCTCATTAGACGATGCGGAAGCAATTATTCATAAAGTAAAAATTTCTGAAAACGATTTAAGAAAACAACAAGTAGCTGGTTTCTATAGAGATATAGAATTAGCTTCTCCACAAGACAAAGAAACAGATGTTGAGAAAAAAGAAAGAGAACTAGAAGGAGTAACTAAAACTAAAAACGAAGACGTATATACTTTGTTAGAGTGTCACGTAGATTTAGATTTAGAAGGTTTCGAAGATGTAAATCCAGAAACTGATGAGCCATCTGGAATTAAAATTCCATACATCGTAACTCTAGAAGAAGGATCAAGAGAAATATTATCTATCAGAAGAAACTATGAGCCAGGAGATCCTCAAAGAAAAAAAATTCAATACTTTGTACATTTTAAATTTTTACCAGGTTTAGGTTTCTATGGTTTCGGTCTAATTCACATGATAGGTGGACTGTCAAGAACAGCGACCGCAGCTTTAAGACAGCTCTTAGATGCGGGAACGTTATCTAATCTGCCAGCTGGATTTAAGATGCGTGGAATAAGAATCAGAGACGACGCACAATCAATTCAACCAGGTGAGTTTAGAGATGTAGATGCACCTGGAGGTAATCTAAGAGATTCGTTTATGATGTTACCATTTAAGGAACCATCAGGCACATTATTATCTTTAATGGGTATCGTAGTTCAAGCAGGTCAAAGATTTGCATCAATTGCTGATATGCAAGTTGGAGATGGCAATCAACAAGCTGCAGTTGGAACTACAGTTGCTCTATTAGAACGTGGTTCTAGAACCATGTCTGCTATACACAAAAGAATTTACTCAGCTCTTAAAAACGAATTTAAATTAATGGCTAGAGTATTCAAGTTATATCTACCACAAGAGTATCCATACGACGTAGTTGGGGGTCAAAGAATGATTAAACAAACAGACTTTGACGACAGAGTAGATATATTGCCAGTTGCTGATCCCAACATTTTCTCTCAAACTCAGCGTATTTCCCTCGCGCAAACAGAGTTGCAGCTGGCAACATCAAATCCTGCTATGCACAATATGTATCAAGCGTATAGAAATATGTATGAAGCGTTAGGTGTAAAAAATATTGATTCAGTATTAATTAGACCAACACCACCACAACCAAAAGATCCTGCATTAGAACATATCGATGCATTAGGTGGTAAACCTTTTCAAGCTTTTCCAGGTCAAGATCATAGATCACATATTACAGCCCACTTAAATTTTATGGCAACTAATATGGCAAGAAATAATCCTATGGTTATGGCAAGTTTAGAAAAAAATATTTTTGAACACATTAGTTTAATGGCTCAAGAACAAATTGAAATAGAATTTAGAGAAGAGTTACAACAATTAATTGCAGTTCAACAAAATCCAATGGCTACTCAACAAGATCCAATGGCTCAACAACAAGTTATGATGATGCAACAAAAGATTGAAGCGAGAAAAGCACAGTTGATTGCTGAAATGATGCAAGAATTTATGGAAGAAGAGAAGAAAATTACTTCACAATTTGATAATGACCCAATTGCAAAACTAAGATCTAGAGAATTAGACCTAAGAGCACAAGAAAATGCAAGAAAAGAGCGTGAAGGTAAGGATAGAATGGATCTTGATAAGCTAAAAGCTATGATGAACCAAGCAAATGTAGATGAAAAGCTTGATCAAAACGAAGAATTAGCTAAATTAAGAGCTAACACATCAATTGAAAAGACAATTTTGAGTAAAACATTACCAAATTCTGATCAAATGATGCCTAATATACAAATTTTAAGAAAAGGAAACTAATATGGCTTGGTTTAGTCTTGCAAAAGTAGCAATTAACGCTGGAACACATATTTTTAAGAAACGTCAAGAGACAAAAATGGCTATGGCTGATGCACAACACATGCATGCAGCTAAGATGGCCCGTGGTGAGGAGGCTTACCAAGGTAAACTCCTAGAAGCTCGTCAATCAGATTGGAAAGACGAGGCGGTTTTAATTATTTTGTCGGCGCCAATCGCGGTGCTTGCTTGGGCGGTCGTATCAGATGATCCTGCGGCCATGGATAAGGTAAAATTGTTCTTCGAATACTTCTCGTCACTGCCGTCATGGTTCACAAATCTTTGGATCTTGGTAGTTGCGTCGATATATGGTATAAAAGGAACTCAAATTTTTAGAAACGGAGGAAAAAAATGATAACTAAAATGAAAAGAAAATTAAGTCCAGGAGGAGGAAGAACTATTTATAATAAATTTCCTAAAGCCAGACAAAAAGCCAGTGTAGAAGCGTTGAAAGAGGGCGGAATGAAAAAGGATAGACTAGCTTCTGGATACAAAGCTAGAAGAAAAGATCCTAGAAGTCTAGTAAAAGCTGGAGTAGAAGCTTTTAAGAAAAAAAGAGTTAAGAAAATGGGCGGCGGAATGATGGGCCGTAGAATGGGTTACTCAAAAGGATCAAATGGTAAACCAATAAGTAGAAGTAAAAACCCTGGTGTGTTAGCAATGTCAAAAACAGCAAAAGGAAGAAAAGTTGTAAAAGAAAAATTTAAATTTAATCCTGATAGAGTCGTTGCTAGAAAAGGTGGTATTAAAAAAACGGGCGGTGGAGCAGATATGGGAAATGTAGCGTCCGATAAAACAAAAAAGGAAGCAAGACAAATTCAAAAAAAAGCTAATAAGAGAGCTGAGTTTTTAAAAAAAAATAAAAGAAGTTTCGGCAGTATTATGCGCGAAAAATATATGAGGTAATGTGATGGCAAAATTATGTCCTAGAGGTAAAGCAGCAGCGAAGCGAAAGTTCAAGGTCTATCCTTCGGCATATGCAAATATGTACGCATCAGCTGTTTGCAGTGGTAAAGTTACACCAGGTGGTAAAAAGAAAAATAGAAAAAAAGCCATGGGTGGTGGAATGATGAGATCTATGTATGGATCTGGTGGTTCTGCGTGTGCACAAATAAAAGGATTTGGAAAAGCTAGACGTCCAAATAAATAGTAATGGCCAAAAAAGGTTTACGAGCATGGGTGAAGGAAAACTGGGTCGATATTGCAAACAAAAAATCAGACGGCTCATACCCGAAGTGTGGAAGAAGTGGTGGAGAAAAAAGAAAAAATTATCCAAAATGCGTGCCCATTGCAAAAGCAAGAGCGATGTCCAAAGGTCAGCGTGCGGGTGCCGTAAGAAGAAAACAAGCCAAAGCGAATACAGGCCCTACACCTAGTAGAGCTGCAACGTTTGCACCTAAAAGAAAAAAAGCTGCTGACGGTGGATACATAGGAAGTTTCATAAAATTAGATATTGATGGAAAGACAGTAGGTAATCCAAGTTATAAAAAATATTACAAAGGTATGCTGGACTAATGAGAAAAAGAGATAGGCAGCCACCTAAAACTAAAAAGTATTTCAGATCTACAAAGTCTGGAGCAGGGATGACAAAGGCTGGGGTCGCCCGATATAGAAGAGAAAATCCTGGTTCAAAACTAAAAACAGCGGTCACTGGCAAAGTCAAACCAGGATCAAAAGCTGCAAAAAGACGTAAATCGTTTTGTGCAAGAAGCGCAGGACAAATGAAAAAGTTTCCAAAAGCAGCGGCTGATCCCAATTCAAGACTTCGTCAGGCGCGTAGAAGATGGAAGTGTTAAATGGTTAAAAAACTAAACAAGGTAGCAAAAGCTTTAGGTAAAGCTTCCAAGCTACACAAAAAACAATCAAACATTATAAAAAAACATATTAAAGAAATGAAGTCTTATGGCAGATCCAAAAAAGGGAACAGGTAAAAAACCAAAAGGATCTGGTAGAAGACTTTACACAGATGAAAATCCTAAAGATACTGTTAGAATAAAATTTGCAACACCATCAGATGCGAGAGCAACTGTTGCAAAAGTCAAACGTGTAAACAAACCGTTTGCAAGAAAAATACAAATACTAACTGTAATGGAACAACGAGCTAAAGTGATGGGAAAGAGTCAAGTTGCTTCTATTGCTAAAAGAGGAAAGGAAGCTATAAGGAGAAATGAAAAGGGCAATACTAAAAGCACTAGAAGATAAGTATAACGCACAGATATCTGAAGCTGATGCAACAATACATATTTACTTAAATAATTCTGTTGGTATAGGTGAGCATCCTCAACATATTGAAGAAGTAGATAAGCTAGTTGAAAAAATTGCAAACGCGGAAGAAAAATTAAAGATACTACAGGAGTTTAAATTATAATGTTAAAAGAAGAAGTGGTCATAATCACTAGATTACAAAAATATTTAAAAGATAATTATCACTCTATTGGAGAAAATATGATGTCTGGTGGAGTTGACAATATGGAAAAATATAAGTATATGTTGGGCAAAGCACATGCATATGTGAATATTTTACAGGAAATCTCTAACCTGCTAGAACCTAAGGAGCAAAAAAATGATACTAAAACAAACAACGTCATCCAATTCGGAAATACCGAAGACTAAATCAGCCTTACTAGATAAATATGAAGACGACCATAAAAAAGAGGTCGAGGGCTACGAACGTTTAAAAACAAAAGAAACAGAAAAATTACCAAAACCAACTGGGTGGAGAATGATAGTTCTTCCATTTAAAATGCCTGAAAAAACAAAAGGTGGTTTATACATTGGTCAAGAAACTTTAGAGCGACAGCAAGTTGCATCAACATGTGGATTAGTTTTAGCACAGGGTCCACATTGTTATGATAAAGAAAAATTTCCTGAAGGCCCATGGTGCAAGACTGGAGACTGGGTAGTCTTTGCACGTTATGCAGGGTCCAGGATACAAATCGACGGTGGTGAAGTTAGAATATTAAATGATGATGAAGTTCTTGCCACAATCGAAAATCCAGAAGACATACTTCATCAATACTAATCATAGGAGTAAACTATGCAAGAAGCAGAAAAAACAGTAGATATAGATACATCTGGTCCGTCAGTAGACGTAGAGTTACCTGAAGATAAAAAAATTGAGGTAGAAGAATCTACAGAACAGACAACAGAAGAATCTACTGAAGACAATAGAACATATGAAAAGAAAAAAGATCATGGTACAGATATTTCATATGAAAATGAAAGAGAAACAAAACTTGATGAAAAAGATGATCAAGAAGAAAAGAAAGACGAAAAAGAAAAAGAATTAGAAAAATATTCTGAGTCCGTTCAGAAAAGAATAGCTAAACTAACTCATAAATGGAGAGAAGCAGAGAGACAAAAAGATGAAGCTTTAACTTATGCAGAAAAAATGATTCTTGCTAAGAAAAAAGCAGAAGATAAAATCTCGAAGCTTGAACCAGGATACCTTCAATCAACAGAAGAAAGTATCACTTCAGGTGTACAAGCAGCACAAGCAAAACTTGCTGCAGCTAGAGAAGCAAACGATCTAGCAGCAGAAGCAGAAGCTTTGACTACAATATCTGAATTAGGTTACAAAAAAGCTAAACTTGAAGAAACGAAAGTTGCTCAGGAAAACTATAACAAACAAAAAGAAGCAAAACCTGAAATTACGTTAAATAGAACACAGCAGCCGCAAGCGGCTCCTGATCCAAAAGCAGAAGATTGGGCTACAAAAAATGCATGGTTTGGACAAGATTCAGCCATGACTTATACTGCCTTTGATCTTCATAAGAAGTTAACGGAAGAAGAGGGTTTTGATCCAACAAGTGACGAATATTATTCGGAAATAGATAAAAGAATTAGGCTTGAATTTCCGCATAAATTTGATAAAAAAGATCCTACGGAAACGACTAAGCCCGTGCAGACAGTAGCATCAGCTAGAAGAAGCACAAAAAGTGGTCGCAAAACTGTACGTCTCACGCCTTCACAGGTAGCAATCGCTAAAAAATTAGGTGTGCCACTTGAAGAATATGCAAAACAATTAAATATCACGAAGGAGGTATAGCATATGGAAAATGATAATAAGAGAGCCTCACGTGCGAGTCAGACTAGAGAAAAAACATCTCAGAAAAAAGTTTGGTCTCCACCATCATCTTTAGATGCACCACCTGCGCCAACAGGTTTCAGACATAGATGGGTAAGAGCTGAGAGTCTAGGTTTCAATGACACTAAGAATGTCTCTGGAAGAATTAGACAAGGTTATGAATTAGTAAGAGCTGATGAATATCCTGATTCAGATTATCCCGTGGTTGAAGATGGCAAATATGCAGGAGTGATCGGAGTTGGTGGCCTTGTGCTGACAAGGGTGCCCGAAGAGATCGCAAAGCAAAGACAAGATTACTATGCCAAACAAGGTATGGAACAAGTCGAAGCGTTAGATAACGATCTTATGAAGGAACAGCATCAGAGTATGCCAATCAATATTGATAGGCAGTCTCGTGTAACCTTCGGTGGCTCAAAGAAAAGTTAATTTTTTAACGATTCCAAACCATCAAAGGATAAATCAATAAATGTCTAAAGGAGGACACAACTATGGCAAATAAAGACGCCGCTTTCGGTTTGAGAGCAATAGGAAAAGTTGGTCAGAACAAAGACAATCAAGGTTTATCCGAGTACAGCATCGCAGCTTCTGCGACTGCTATTTATCAAGGTGACCCAGTAGAAATTTTAGCTACTGGTACAATTGGTGTAGCGGCAGCAGGTGATGCTTTATTAGGACCCCTTAATGGTGTCTTTTTCACTGATGCTTCAACAAGCAAACCAACATTTGCGAACCATTTGAAGGCATCTAATACAGCAACTGACATTGTCGGTTTCGTATCAGATGATCCTTATGAAAGGTTCGAAGTTCAATCAACTGGCGCAACTGCAGCAGCAGACGTCGGGTTAAACGCTGACATTAGTTATACAGCAGGAAGTTCACCAAGTTTCGTTTCAAAAGTGGAACTTGATCAATCAGATCAAAAGACTGGTACTGCTCAACTAAGAATAATTGGTATCTCTAAAGATCCAGACAATAACGAAGCAGGTTCTGCTAACGTTAATCTTGTTACGATCATTAACGAACACCAATTAAAAGGCACAACAGGAGTATAAGGAGTATAATTATGGCGATAAGTAGAGGACAACTAGTCAAGGAACTAGAGCCAGGTTTGAATGCCTTATTCGGCCTGGAATATAAACAGTACGAGAATCAGCATGCTGAGATCTACGTTACAGAATCTTCTGACAGAGCGTTCGAAGAAGAAGTAATGTTATCAGGATTTGCTCAAGCTCAGGTTAAACCTGAAGGTTCTGGAGTGACTTTTGACAATGCTCAAGAGACTTTCACTGCTAGATACACTCACGAAACAGTGGCTTTAGCGTTCTCGATCACTGAAGAAGCTATTGAAGATAATCTGTATGACAGATTAGCATCTAGATACACAAAAGCGTTAGCTAGATCAATGGCACAAACAAAACAAGTTAAAGCTGTTAATCCATTAATTCAAGGATTACCAACTACTAACAATTTCAATTCAGGTGATGGTGTTTCATTATTTAACACTTCTCACCCGACAATTGCTGGTACGGTTAAAAACACTTTAACAACTCAAGCTGACCTTAATGAAACTTCATTAGAGCAATCTTTAATTGATATCGCTCAAATGACAGATGAAAGAGGTTTAAAAATTGCAGCAAGAGGATTGAAAATGATCATTCCTTCTGAGCTACAATTCACAGCAGAAAGACTGATGAAGTCTGAGAAAAGAGTTGGAACAGCTGATAATGATATCAACGCTGTAAGATCTATGGGAATGGTTCCACAAGGTTATGTGGTTAACAATTTCTTAACAGATACAGATGCGTTCTATATCACTACAGATGTGCCTAATGGTATGAAATACTTCCAAAGAGCAGCTATTAAAACTGCTATGGAAGGTGATTTTGATACTGGCAACGTAAGATACAAAGCTAGAGAAAGATACTCATTTGGAGTATCTGACTTCAGAGGTATCTTCGGTGTTGAAGGTGCTTAATACCTAAATTTTTGTGGCGGGACATAGTTCCGCCACAATTACTACATATTCTAGAAAGTCTTATGAAAAATTTTAAAGTTAAAATACATGCAGATGATTACTGCACAGAATTCAATGTCTTTTCAGAAGACGACCCTATCTCACTTGAACAAGCTATAGTTGACAAACTAGGAGAAAATGCTATAACTTGGGAGTATACGGGAGATATGTATGACTCTCGTAAGTACAGAATAACCTATGAGGAGGTTATAAATGGACAACCACATCCAGGAGCTTTACCAACAGAAAAAAGCTCTAGACAAAAAGTGGGAGCAGGAGCATAAGAGTGAAGGAAGATACACTCTTAATATGGTTAGAATCGACCACAAAATTAGAGAGTTGATTAATCATATAAAAATGGCAGAGGCACAAGCTGCACACAAAACTGCGCCCCAAGTTTCTGTAGCTACTTAATAAAAAAGCTACATCGTTGGAAAAATCCAATCCACATCACGGGATCTCTTGCACTCTACTTAAAACTGTTGTATAAAAAACACACTATACAATTATTAGAACATAGACGCGTATAGTCGACGGCCTAGAGACTATGTTCGGAAAACTAGGAGGATACAATTATGGCAAAAACTACATTTCAAGGACCAGTAAAATCACTTAATGGTTTTCAAAGTGTTGGAACAGGAAATTCTGTTAGCATCGCAGCAGGTGCAACTTCTTTAACTGTCGATACACACGCTGGTAAAATGTTATATCACAACGTTGCTGGTGCAGCTACTTTGACTTTACCTGCAATCAACTCTTCATCTGATTCAGGTGTTGCGGGTCCAGGTAACGATCCAAACTCAGCAAACAATTTAGGTGCTTCTTTTGAAATCTATATCGGGACAACTAAAACTGGTGACTTTGTTTTACAAGTTGCTAATGCTAGTGATACAATGACTGGTAATGCAATCATCGTTGATACAGATACAAACGACGCTGCTGAAGGTTTTATGACTGCAGCTGCATCTGATACTATTACTTTAAACGGTAGTACAACAGGTGGATTAGCTGGTTCAGTTATAACTTGCAAAGCTATTGGTGCTAATAGATGGGGTGTTACAGTCTCATCTGGAGGAACTGGTAACTTAGCTACGCCGTTTAGTGCAGCAGTAAGTTAATAATTAATTTAGTGTGGGCCTTCGGGCCCATACCTAATTTAACGGAGAATATAAAATTATGAAAAGTGATGTAAAAGCAGTAAGAGTTACAGGAGCTGGTGCAGTATTTGCTGGAAGAACAAGATTAAGAGGTATAGTTCTTGTTTCTGATGGTGGAGGATCTGCTGGAGGAATAACTTTACAAGATAATACAGATAGTACAACTTTGTTTCAAGGTGACGTTGCAAATGGTGATGTCTTTGCATTAAATATTCCAGAAGATGGAATTTTGTTTCCAGGTGGAATGAAAGTATCTGCAATACCAAACGTAACAGCAGCGACTTTATTGATAGACAAGTAGGAGGTTAAATGGCTAACACTACCTCTGGAACAGCTACCTTTGAAAAAGGTTTTTCTATTGCTGATATTGTAGAAGAAGCTTATGAAAGAATTGGTATTCAAGGAGTATCAGGATATCAATTAAAAGGTGCAAGAAGATCATTAAATATTTTATTTCAAGAATGGGCAAACAGAGGTTTGCATTATTGGGAAATTGCAAATAATTCAATTACATTAGTTAATGGTCAATCTGTTTACACTATGTTTAGATCAACATCTGATGGCACATCTGATGCAACAGCTGTGTATGGTGTTGAGGATGTATTGGAAGCATCTTTTAGAAACTCAGACAATATTGATTTTCCACTTACAAAAATAAATAGATCAGAGTATCAATCTTTTTCAAACAAATCAGATAAAGGTGTACCAACACAATATTTTGTGCAGAGATTTATAGATAAAGTAACTATTACCTTATACCTAACACCTGGAACAAATGAAGCAGGTAAAAAAATAAATTATTATTATGCAAAAAGAATTCAAGATGCAGGAGACTACACTAATGATGCTGATGTACCTTATAGGTTTGTCCCTTGTATGCTTGCAGGTCTTTCGTATTATTTAGCAATAAAATTTGCTCCTGAAAGAGTTCAAGTTTTAAAAATGTTATATGAAGACGAATTACAAAGAGCTTTACAAGAAGATGGGTCTTCGTCTAGTTCTTTTATTACACCCAAAACTTACTATGAAGGATTATAATGGGTAACACAAGTAGAGCAAAATATGCAAAAGCCATATCAGATAGATCAGGAATGGAGTTTCCATATAATGAAATGGTGAGAGAGTGGAATGGATCTCTTGTTCACAATTCAGAATATGAAGCTAAACATCCTCAACTTGAACCAAAGCCAGCTCCATCTGACACTCAAGGATTAAAAAATGCAAGACCTGATAGAACAGAATCTACAACACAAAATTTATTACCAGGTAATCCGTTTAAGATTACCTCTGGATCAACAACAATCACTGTGACTGAGCCATCTCATGGTAGAAGCACATCAGATACTGTTGTTTTTAGAAATGTTATTGGAAGTCCAGGAGGTATTGCGTACACAGTCTTTGAAAGTGCATCTGGATATGCTATAACAAAAGTAGATGCAGATAAATATACTTTTACTTTAGGTGGTACACCAACAGTAACAGAAAATGCAGGAGGAATGACAGTAACAGCAGGACCTGTTACGTTAACACCATAATATGGCATACACTTTAACAAATTTACAAGACGATATTAAAGACTATACTGAAGTCGATAGCACTGTATTTTCTACAGCTGTTTTAAATACTATAATTAAAAATGCAGAAAACAGGGTATATAGAGAATCTGATTCTGATGATAATAGATTTTATGCAACATCTAATTTAGTTACAGGTAATAGATACGTAACTATTCCATCTGATTTAAGAATTATTAGATATATTCAATTAAAAGATTCAAATAATAAACAAGTTTTTTTAGAAAAAAGAGATACATCTTTTATGTCTGAGTTCTATAATACACCTGCAACTCAGTCAGGTCTTCCAAGATATTATGCTAATTGGGATGCTAATTTTTGGGTTGTAGCTCCTACACCTGATAGCACTTATGAAATAACTTTAGCTTATGTTAAACAACCAACAAGCTTAACAGATTCTAGTGTTAGTTCTACAGGAACTTATGTATCTAATAAATATCAAGATTTACTTTTATACGCTGCTCTGGTAGAAGCATATGGATACTTGAAAGGACCCACAGATATGTTACAATACTACGAAGGGTCTTATCAAAGAGCTTTACAATCGTACTCTATTGAACAACAAGGTAGAAGACGCCGAGACGAATGGCAAGATGGGGTTATTCGTACTCCTTTAAGATCCGATTCACCATCAAAATACTAAGGAGATAACTTATGGCTAATATAGTACCTGACTCTTTTAAAACAGATCTTTTAAAAGGAACGTTTAATTTCAAATCCAGCGGTCAAGGTGGAGGAGATACTTTTAAAATTGCTCTGTATACATCGTTAGCTGCTTTTAGTACTTCTACAACTGAATATATAACCACGAATCAAGTTGCAAATGGTAACGGTTATACAACAGGTGGAAATACTTTAACTAATGCTGGTGTATCTATAAGTAGTAATGTTGCTTTCGTTGACTTTGATGATACAACTTGGTCTTCAGCATCTATTACTGCAGTTGGAGCTCTGATTTATAAAAGTAGTTCAAATAATGAAGCGGTATTAGTTCTAGATTTCGGAGGAACAAAAACTTCTACAAGTGGAGATTTTCAAATTGTTTTCCCAGCCGCATCTAGTTCTGCAGCTATCATTAGAGTTGGCGACGCATAATTTTAAGGATTAAATAAATGGCACTTGTATTTAACGATAGAGTTAAAGAAACTTCTGTTACGACTGGAACAGGCACTCTTACTTTAGATGGTGCAGTTCAAGGTTTTGAAACATTTTCATCAGCTATTGGTAATAGTAATACAACTTACTATGCAATAGAACTACCTGGAACTACTGAATTTGAAGTAGGTCGTGGAACTGTTTCTGCAGGTCAATTAGCTAGAACACAAGTTATCTCATCATCAAATAGCGATAGCCCTGTAGATTTTTCCGCAGGAACTAAAATTGTATTTTGTACTTTACCTGCTTCAAAAGCAGTTATTAAAGATGCAAGTGACAATGTAACTTTACCAGGAGATTTAACAGTTGATACAAATACTTTATATGTAGATAGTTCTAATAATAGAGTTGGTATAAATGATTCCACTCCTTCACAAGCTTTAGATGTATCAGGTAGATCAAGAGCAACTAGATTTGTGTCAAGCACAGGTGGAGCTGCAGCTGACGCCGCTTTTTATTTAAACGATACAAATGGTTTAGGAATATTCTCACCTGCGGCAAATGAATTTGCAATAAGCACTTCTACAAGTGAAAGATTAAGAATAGATTCTTCAGGTAACGTAGGGATTGGAACAACAAGTCCTTCAACTCTTTTACATCTTTCATCAGCTGACCCGCAGATAACTATCACAGACACCGATGGATCAGGAAGCCAGGTTATAAAAGCTGTTACAGATAATTTAGAAATAGTATCATCTAATCACATTAAATTTGATGCAGATTCTGGATTATTTGCATTTAAAGATTCAGGAACAGATGTTTTTTCAATTACAAACACTGGAAATATTGTATTTAAAACTGTCGTATCTGATTCAGATTTATCAATAAGAGGTAACGACGGTGGTTCAGAAATAACTGCATTAACTCTTGATATGTCAGAGGCAGGTGCTGCTACGTTCAACAGCACAGTAACAGCAAATGCAGGTCTTAAAGCTGATAATATTACAATCGATGGCACAGAAATAGATTTATCTTCAGGTGATTTAACCATTGATGTTGCAGGTCAAATAAATCTTGATGCTGACAGTAATGGTTTAGTAACTATTAATGATGGCGGAACACAAATAGGTAGTTTCTTTAAAACTGCTTCTACATTTTCAATTAAATCAGACGTACAAGATAAAAGATTAGAAATTAAAGGTAACGATGGTGGTTCAGAAGTTGTTGCTGTAGCATTTCATATGGCCAATGCAGGTCAAGCAAATTTCAATGATAAAATTATTTTAAACGCTAACAAAGTTATTGAGTTTGGAGACTCAGGTGAAACTATATCAGGTGATGGTACAAATTTAACAATTGCTTCAAGTGGTAAAACAATAGTTGATTCTACTGGAGACATTGAATTAGACGCTAGTTCAGGTATTGTTGATTTTATTTCAAATGGAACTGTTTTTGGTAATGTTGCAGCTTCAAGTGATAACTTTACAATAAATGCTCGTGTAAATAATAAAGATATATCATTTACAGGACTAGATGATTTTTCAACAATAACAGCACTAACTTTAGATATGTCTGAGGCAGGTGCTGCTACGTTTAATGATAAAATTATTTTAGGTGCTAATAAATCAATTGAGTTCGGAGATTCAGGAGAAACAATTACAGGAGATGGAACTAATTTAACAATTCTATCAAGTGGATACATGGAAGTAAAATCCGCTGGAAATCTTCTTTTAGATAGTACAGGCGGTTCTATACTTCTTAGAGATACTACATTAAACTTATTACAAATTTCAAAAAGTGGATCAGTTGATGCAGTAATAAAACAACCACAATCAGATGGTGATTTACTTATTAAAGGTAACGATGGTGGTTCAGAAATTACAGCATTAACTCTTGACATGAGTGAAGCAGGTGCTGCTGCTTTCAATAGCACAATAACAGCAGACAGTGGTAAAGACGTAATTTTAGGTAAATTTGAAGGCTCTAATTTTGCAAATTCAATCTTAATTGGTCATTCAGACTCAGGAAGTTTAAACAATGCACAAGGAAACGTTGGAGTTGGAATTACAGCATTGGATGCTTTGGTCACTGCAGATAATAATGTTGCTGTAGGATTTGGAGCTCTAAGTGCAAACGCATCTGGTAATTCAAATACTGCATTAGGTCAAGATTCATTAGCGGTAAATAACAGTGGAGCTGAAAACACAGCTGTGGGCTCACGATCATCATACTTATTAGCTAATGGAACTGGTAACACCACAATAGGATTTAAAGCTGGTGAACAAATGAACAACGCTGATGCTGATTACAATATTTTAATAGGACACTCAGCTGGAGATAATATTACGGAGGGAGCTGGTAACGTAATAATAGGAAGCGTAGATGCAGCTACAGCAGATGGTGATAGAACATTAAAAATTGCTGGATATGATGGATCAACAACTACGACTTGGATTACAGGAGATAATTCTGGAAACATAACAGTTTCTGGAACAGTAACAGCAAACGGAGAGGTTTTAACAGCAGGAGTATCGGCAGGGTTCGCCGTAGCAATGGCAATTGCACTTTAGCCGAAATTAATATATAAGGAGAATTATGGCACAAGATTTTGAACGAGTAAGACAAAGAAATGTAGGAACATCCGCAACAGCTATTTTAAGTGTCAATAGTGATGATGCGATTATTTCTATTCGTTGTGCAAACACAACTACCTCAACAATAAATATTGAAGTATATATAGAATCTGCCAGTGCTAATTATTACCTAATAAAAAATTGTCCAATCGTTAGTGGCGGATCTTTAGAACTTATTGACGGAGGATCAAAAATTGTTTTACAAAGTGGAGATATAGTTTATGTTAAATCAGATACCGCTTCAAGTTTAGACGTATGGATGTCAACAGTTGATGCAATTAGTACGTAAGGAGATTCATGGCCTATTTAGGAAACGCACCAAAAGGAAATTTACTTACCATGAACTCTTCGCAGTTCAGTGGTGATAATTCGGAGAGAACTCAATTGAATTTGGTATGATAAAATCAATTAATGGTGGTTATGAAAACAAAGCATCTATATCATCTAATATTACAGTTGCATCTGGAGATAACATGATGATTGCAGGTCCTGCTTCTTTCACAGGCACAGTAACAGTTAACGGGACATTGACGGTAGTATAATGGGAACTTTATTTGTAGATAATATTAAACAACAATCTTCACAAGGCAGTGGTACAATTACTATTGGTGCATCTGGTGAGACAGTTGCTTTAGGAAGTGGTGTAACTCCCTCTGGTAATTTTGGAAATTTAGTTCATATTAAAACTATTACACTAAGTAGTTCATCATCTGCAATTACATTTTTAAATTCAGATGCAGATGTTACTTTTGATACTACTTATAACACTTATAAATTTATAGGAAATGTTTTAATGGCAACGGATAGTACAAATATTTATGTAAGAGTTTCAGATGATGGAACTAACTTAGATTCTAGTAGTGATGATAATTATAAATTTAATTTTTTTTCAACATCAGATGATGCTTATAATACTCCTAATAATGATGGTAATTCATCAGTCTGGCAAATAACAGCGAACCCTCTTGGAAATGCAACTGGAGAATTTGCAAATTTTGAAATGACAATATTTAACGACACTAATTTAGGAACACCAAGACATTTTACAAATTTAATGGGAGTGAGAACAGACAATGGTTCAGAGCCTACTATTGCAAGTGGAAGATATGTTAAAAGTGGAACTAATACTATAAAAGGTATAAGTTTTTTTCCATCTAGTTCAAGATCTTGGGCAGCCAATTCAGTTATAAGAATGTATGGAGTAAGAGGATAATGCCTAAAATTACTATAAATGGAATAGAACAAGAATTAACTAACGAGCAATTTGCTCAGTACCAAGTAACATCAGAAGAAGAATTTAAATTGTCAATGATGAGATTAAGATCTAGAAGAAATTCGCTATTAGCAAAAACAGATTGGTATGCTAATTCAGATGTAACAATGAGCAATGAGATGAAAAATTATAGGCAAGAGTTGAGAGACTTAACAAATGGATTAACAACAGCTGAACAAGTAGAGGCTGTTACATGGCCAACAAAACCAGGAACATAATATGGGAACAATTAAAGCAACAAATATAGAACCAATCGCGGACAACGGCACAGTAACTCTGGGTAGTTCTGGGGATCAATTTACTTTAGCTACAGGTGCAAAAGCTAGTTTTTTATATCCAGCTTTCGAAGCTCACTCAGACAGTAATCAAAGTTTAAGTGATAATACCTATGCAAAAGTAAATCTTCAAACAGAAATCTTAGATACAGATAATAATTTTGATAATTCTAGTAATTATAGGTTCACTCCGACTACAGCTGGGAAATACTACATCGAAGGTCAAACTAGAGGTATTGGTAGTAGCAACGATACACTTAGAAATATGTATGCAGCAATTTATAAAAATGGTTCTGTATACAAAGAAAGTAGAATTAATTTTCGACCTAATGAGATAGAGTTGTGTGCCATACAAGTATCAGCGATCATAGACATGAATGGTTCAAGTGATTATGTTGAATTATATGCGGCTGTTGATATTACAAGCGGTTCGGCAAGTTTATCTGAAGGCACTAAATCAAATTATTTTTTAGGATATAGGTTAGGAACATAATGGCAGGAATAATTAAAGTAAATCAGTATCAAGACTTCAATGGTAACACACTATTTATCAGTGATGGTAGTGGTAATCTTACTACGCAAAAAATAAGTGAGCCATATTTTTATGCATACTTAACCGCAGTTCAAAGTATTGCAAATACAACTTATACAAAAGCAAATTTAGATGCAGTATTATGGAATCAAGGATCTGGTTACGATACTTCTGGTTATAAATTTACAGTGCCATCAGGTAAAGCAGGGAAATATTTATTTTCTGCTAGAATGAAGATAAGTGGTATTGACGACAATGAAGATTCAAGAGTCTTATTTTATAAGAATGGTTCAGTAGAATATAGTTCAGAAATGAAATCATTTTCACCAGGTGGTGATAACCAAACAATTGCTATAACTACATACACATTTGATTTATTAGTTGGTGATTATATTGAAATGTATGTAAGACATTCTGAAGGTTCTTCAAGAGATTTGTTTGCTGGCACTTCAGATGGAAGTTGGTTTATAGGACAAAGAATAGGAAATTAATTATGGCATTAAGTAAAATAGATGTAGCAAATATGTTAACAGGAGCAGCACCAGTGGCTAATGGTGGTACAGGTGTAACAACTGGACCAGGATTAATTAAACTTTCAACAGCAACAAGTTGGATCAAACATAGTTCTTGCAACTGACGACCAAAGAATACAGGTTACTCTTTCAACAGATAATGGAGCAAGCTACTCAACTAGTGGCTATGCTCAGGTATTACATTCAGGAAGATCTTCAGATAGTGATAGCACCACAACATTTAGAGGTGCAGCAAATAAAGAATCATTAAGAATAACAGGAACTAGATTTAACTCTGGAGCAGACACTGGAGAAAAAACAAATTTTGAAGCTATGTATCATGGTTTAAGAAATTCAGCAGCAGATAAATTTTGCACTTACATGTCAGCTTTTGCAGATGATACTGGAACAGTAGCAATGCAAATGGGAATTACTGGAACCACAAATGTAACTGCGGCAGTAAATAATATAAAGTTTGCCTCATCAAGCGGTAATCTATCAAGTGGAACAATTACAATCTATGGAGTTTTAGCATAATGACTAGAACAAAATTAATAAATGGAATTAGAATACCTTTTACAGCAGAAGAAGAAGCTGTAAGAGATGCTGAAGAAAAAGCATGGGCAGATGGTGCTTTTGATAGATCAATGGAAGTTTTAAGAGATAAAAGAAATGAATTACTTGCTGAAACAGATTTTTACGCATTGTCTGACGTAACAATGTCACCAGAAATGGAAACATACAGACAAGAATTAAGAGACATAACTAATGGACTTACAACAGTGGCTGATGTAGAAGCTGTTGTATTTCCAACTAAACCGTAATATAACAAAATAAGGAGGACAAACTATGGCATCACTATCAAGCAAAGTCAAAACATATTTGGCTAATAACGGAGTTAACGAAGTTGACTTCATGGTAGACGTTTTGCTTCAGGATGATTCGAACGGAAAGGGCCCATACATCAAAAGTTGGAATGTATCAGGTGTAGCTCAACCGACATCGGAACAACTGGACGCTGTAGATTCTGCTGCTGATCTCGAAGAGAGACAGAATGCAGTAAGAGCTACAAGACGAAACGCCTATGGGGATATCGGTAGCCAGCTCGACATGCAATACCACGATTCAGTGGACGGCACTTCTACATGGAAGGACCACGTTGCAAAGGTCAAGACTGACAATCCAATCCCAACTGAATAAGGAGGTAATACAAATTGGCTTACGTAGGAAAAGCTCCCAGTACGGGACGATACAGTATTTTAGATGATATCAGTAGTTCATTTACTGGTTCAACCGCGGGTCCGTTTAACTTAACGGTCAACGGGACTGCTATATCTCCAGGTAACGAAGCTAATTGTATTATCTCTGTTTCAGGAGTTGTCCAAGAACCGCAAAGCGCGTATATCATAACAGGATCACAAATTACTTTCACATCAAACCCTGCATCGTCAGATACATTTTTTGGAACTGTGTTAGGTGATACTTTTGATATTGGAACTCCAACAGATTCAACAGTCACAGCAGCAAGTTTAGGTTCAACGTTCTTTGTAAAGAACAGTCAAACATTTACAAGTATATCTATGGCAGGTTCTACTAACGGAGCAGTGGTTGGCCCTGTTACAGTTTCAGGTACAGTGACTATACCATCAGGGAGTACATTCGTAATTTTATAATGAGTAAATTAGAAACAAATACAATTGATACAGTATCAGGAACAACTAATTTAACTATTGGTTCTACTAATACATCCACAGTTACGTTTGAAAATGGTGCTGCTACTGGACATTGTTTTCCATCATTTAGAGTTCAACCAAGTGCTGCTCAAAATGTTGGTTCAGGGTCCTTTACAAAATTAAATTATAATACAGAAATTTGGGATACAGATAGTGCATATGATACCAGCACGTATAGGTTTACAGTGCCCTCTGGTAAAGCTGGAAAATATTTTATGTCTGCTAGTGTTGGAATAAGGAACGCGGCTACTATAAATGTTATTGATATTGCTTTTTATGTCAATGGTTCTCAAGATAGAACTTTTAGAAGATACCACCAATCATCAGGAACAAGTAATCAATATCAAGTTAGTGTATTGTCAGCAACTTTACAATTATCTGCGGCTGATTATGTAGAACTTTATATGTTTCAAAATGTTGGTTCAAATGTCGAAGTTAATGCACAAGGAACTAATTTAGACACTTTTTGGTATGGTTTTAGGATAGGAGCATAATGGCAAACGGAACATTAAAAGTAGGAACAATAACAACTAGCTCTGGATCTGGTAACATTACTATTGGATCAGGTGTAACTATTAATGTTAATAGACCTGCATTTTCTGCTTATCTTTCAGCAGATCAATCTGTTTCCAATGCAACAGTTACTAAAATAAATCTTAACGTTGAAAGTTTTGATACAGACGATGCTTTTGATTCTTCTACTAATTACAGATTTACTGTGCCTACAGGTGGTGATGGTAAATATTTTTTTGTTGGAACAATAACATGGGTAAATTTAACTAATGAAGATGAGGGACAAGTTAGAATACACAAGAATGGAACTTTTGTACAAGGAAGTGGATATTTTCAAGGACAAAATGGAACCGTAACTTATCAAGCTACACAAGTTTTAAATTTAGTTGCAGGAGATTATATAGAACTACATGGTTATCAAGTAAGTGGTGGAGCAATTAGTGCTGATGGGGGAGAGGCATACACAAATTTAAAAGGATATAAATTAGGAATATAATATGAGTAGTATTTTAAAAGTTAATACATTACAAGACGGTGGTGGAAATGCTATAATTACATCTGATGGTTCTGGTACATTTACCAGTAATTTACCTAATACTGGAATTACAATGCTTGACCAATGGAGATTAACTTCGGCTTTGAGTTTGAGTGGTAATGCAACGACAGCAATAACAGCTAATTTAGAGAGAAAT
>LULP01000012.1_pt1 | contig 55435 bp, 56 predicted proteins | sample 728111 | NCBI WGS metagenome assembly LULP01 (sample SAMN03860286, study PRJNA289734) | marine metagenome | biome: seawater column; feature: ocean; material: water; isolation source: Red Sea water column Station 149 - depth 25m | place: Saudi Arabia: Red Sea | collected 2011-10-15 | depth 25 m
ACTTAAGTTTGCAATAACTAAAGCGGCTATCCTCAAAGCTTGAGATAGGTTTAATGTTTCCGCCTCAATATCAAAGAATATATATGCAATTAATGATGCGACAATCATCAATGGATACTGGTAGCTCAACCAGGTAGCAACTTTGTATTTGGGTGCGTACTTTCTATTTAACACTGTCGCCAATGAAATACACTGAACTCCAAAAAATGCCAGTGTTCCTCCTATGAGTATGCTTCCTTCGTCTAAAAGACCAGTTTCCTGTCTTAAAAATAAATATGCAATACCTGCAAAGCCTACAAATATTGCTAAGTATCTAGTTTTTGAAATCTCTTCATCCTTTAAAAGGAGTTTTATCCAAATTACAGTAAATACTGGTGCAGAACTTATGAGAAGAGTAACAAGACCTGAAGAAATATATTGAAGTGCAAATATGAAAAACCAACTAATTGAAAATACAGAAAAGAACCCCGTTATGGTTGCTTCTTTAAAAATTGTGGATTGAAATCTTTCTCTGATAAAAATGGCATAGTATAAAAATAACAAAGACCCAATCAAACAAACTCTTACCGTAACAAGATATATTTCGTTAATGCCTTCTATGAGAAGACTTCTAGATAACACATTGCCCATTCCCCACATAAATGCAGCAATAAAAATAGCGACAATGATTTGGAGTAATGTTGGCTGCTGTAATGATGTGTTCGTAGATGATTTCACTCTTGAAATACTAATGCTCACAAAAAGATAACTCTTATTGACAATTTTCGCTATTATTAAATTAGCGGGAGCAAAAGCTGAGAGGGTTGTAAAAACCGACCGTATGAACCTGTTGGGTAATTCCAGCGAAGGGAAATCATAACTTTTATCCCCATTACAAACTATTGAAGGTGGTTATTTATGAATACAAATATAGCTTATGTTGTAATTGCAACATTGCTTGTAATGGTATTTCTTATTACTAGAAATATTAAGACAGTTGATAGCGAATACTTTGTACTTGATAAGACAGAAAAAACTTTTGGGTTGACTTTGAGTTTCTACGCAAGTGGCATGGGTTTATGGATATTGACTTCACCAGCTGAAGTTGCATGGTATGGACTTGGATATGATATTTATGGGTACGCAATCTCAGCTGCAACTCCTTTTATTTTGATATACATATTTGGCCCAAAAATTTCTAAACTACTTCCTAATGGTGTTACTTTGGCTCAGTTTGTTGAAAAAAAATACGGATCTGTAGCACAAAAAATTGTTTCTTTAGTAGCTGTTATTTACATGAGTGCATTCTTGATAGCAGAGTTCGCATCAATAAGTTATTTATTTGAGGCAATCTCAGATGTTTCAGGTATTGTTGTTGCAGCGTTAGTTGCAGCTACTACTTTTTTGTATCTCAATAAGTCAGGATTTAAAGCTTCTTATCTAACAGATAAAATTCAAGGAATTGGAATAATACTTCTTTTAACCTTTTTATTTGGTATTTGGTTTAGTCAAAATAACATCAGCGAAATTGCAGATTTTGCAATACTTGGTGGATTAAATACTTTTGAAACATACAGCTTGAAATCAGCACTTGCAGTAATAATTGCAGTTACAGCAGCTGAAATATTTTCTACTGGCTATTGGCAAAGAACCTTCTCAGCTATGAATGAAACAACAATAAAAAAAGCTAGTATCTACTCAGGATTTGGGGTTTTTATAACAATTCTTCTATTAGGCATTGCGGGTGCCGTTGGTGCTGGGAAAGGTTTGGAGATTCCCACTTTAAGCTTTATAAATCAATTGAGTTTAAATTCTATGACTGTCTTTGTTTTAATCTCCTTAGCAACTCTCTTGGTAACATCGAGCGTTGATACACTGGAAAATGCCATCTCATCTACTATATCGATAGACTTAATTAAAAAAGGAAGTAGAGAAGCTAATAATATAACTTTATTAGTTATTATCTTGGCTCTTTTTGCTTCAACAAGAGTAACTAATATTTTTACTGTATTTTTAGTTGCTGATCTTCTTGCAACAAGTCTTGTTTTTCCTGCTTTTTACAGAATTAAAAAAACGAGTAAAGATATTCTGCTTGTTCTGCCTTTTGTTGGTTCTCTTATTTCAGTGTTTGTGTATAGATATTTGTTTATTAATTTAGAAGAAAATCCTGGTGGTTTATTTGTTCCAACAGATCTTTACGGATTAGCTGATCTTAATACTTTTGCTATTGCTTTAGTATCATCAGTCATAATTACATTTGTTGCAGACAAATTTACCAAATAGAATTAATAGATGAAACCAGAAAATTTAAATTTGTTCAACACTTTATCAAATCTTGTAGCTAAAGATTCAAACTTAATCGTGCAAAGTACTCGTATGGAATTTGAATCTAATACATATGTAAGTGAACTTTGGAGAATGAGCAAAGGAAACTGGAGAAAATTTAAGTCAGGCAATAATAACTTTAGTAATCCAAAATTCGCAAAGAAAAGCAATGACATTTTTTATGTAAAAACAAATAGGTCTGTTGAGGATAAGAGTAAGTCTAAAAAAGCATCTTCAACGATTGAAATGCAGTCAGGAAGATCTGTAAGCTCAGTTTTTGAAATTGAAGGAAGTATCAACAACTATCTACTGAGTAATAATGGAAAGTTTTTGTATGTGATTACTAGTGAGTGGAATGAAGAATTTAAGAATATTGAATCAAAAGATTCAGAGCCTATGTACTACGAGAATCTACCTTTTAGATTTGATACAAGAGGAATCATATATAACAAAAGAGGTAATGTCTACAAAGTTAGCCTTGAAACTGGTAAATCTGAGAAGGTTGTAGACGGTGATAAACATAATATTATTTCAATCGATTCTTTAGTGGAAAATAATGGTGTTCTTACTTTCTCTTATGACAAGCATAATTCAAAAGGAACAATGCTTGAGGAGAGGATTGGAACTTTAAAAAATAAAAAAATTGTAGATATATTTACAAAAGGCATGATGGGAAATTTGTTTTACTATGGAGACGAACTTCATGCTGTTGGCTTAAGGAATAGATTTGAATGGCCTACCAATACTACAATTTTAAAATTCTCTCAATCAGGCAAAGTTTCCTTTAAATATAGATTGTTTGACAGAAATATAGTTAAAGCGAAAGTGTACGAATCTATTCTTTATTTTCTATATGAAGACTCTGGAAAAACACTTCTTCGGAATGGTAATGAAAAAATTGACTTAATTGATGAGAACATCACTATCAAAGACTTTGCGTTTAGCGATGGAAACACATATGTAATAGCAAATTCATTCTCGAGTCCCGACGAGGTGTATGAACTAAAAGATGGTGAGCTAAATAAAATATCAAAAGCCAATAATTTTTTTGTTAAAAACATTAAAACAAGAGATTGCGTATATGAAAGAATTGATACAGGTAAATCAAAAATTGATACTTGGGGAATATTCGTCGGAAAAGATAAACCAACAATCTTAAACATTCATGGTGGGCCTGCAAGTCAATATGGATTTACGTTTTTTGATGAGTTTCAGACTTATGCCTCTGCGGGCTTCAATGTGATTGCTTGTAATCCTAGAGGTTCTACAGGAAGAGGCCATGAATTCTTAAGAGATGTTTGTGGTAACAAGTGGGGTGTAAATGATATGCATGATGTTCTTACTTCGTTTAAAAAAATGAAAAAAGTGATGGGAATAATCAATAAAAAAGATGGCATAATGGGCGGATCGTATGGTGGATTTATGACATCTTGGATAATTAGTCATAATCCAAATACTTTTAAATCTGCAATTGTTGAACGGGCTTTACTTAATTGGGAAACTATGGTTGGAACATCTGACATTGGAATAGGTTTCCCAGAAATGTATTTGCTCGATGACATGTCAAAAAATATAAATCTATATAGAAAAAAGAGCCCTATGACATATGCATCAAATATAAAAACACCAACTTTAATAATTCACTCTCAAGAAGACTACAGATGTCCAATAGAGCAAGCAGAGCAACTGTTTTCAAACTTGAAAAAAAGAGGTGTAAAAACAGCTATGTTAAGGTTTCCTGGTGAAAGCCATGAGCTATCTAGATCTGGAACGCCTGTTCATAGAAAACAAAGGTTTGACCACGTAATAAGTTGGCATAAAAAACATTTAGTTTAACTAGTTCATTTAATTAAATAAACTAGTTCATAATGAATAAAACATCAGTAGTTATAGATAGATACACAGTCAGTTACTGGAAGTATCAATTAATCGACAAACTGTATAAAGAAAATAATCTAGACAAAATATATTTAACAAATCATAAAAATTTCTATCCTGCTTTTACATTTGTCCGGTTTTTATGTAAAAACTTATTCAAAATAAATATTTCTGAAATGTTTGAAGAGATTGATAGAGTTTCAATAATAGAAAATTCTCAATACTCGGGTAGTTTGATTTGGTTGTCTGAAACACCCATAGGTTTTACATACAGCGATAATATTTTTTACTTTAGTAATGAAAATAGTGATCAGAGGTTTGAAAAATCGTATTATGAAAGAGATTTCGATAAGTTTAAATTTATTACATACTTAACTCAGAGAAATAAGAGTATAAACAAAATCATTAATGTTTCATGGACTGAAGAGGCAAAGTTTAATGAAAGTAAATCTATTTCAAAACACCTAGAGTCTTTAAAGTTTTTAATTACAAATAGAAATACTCCAACGAGTACCAATTATAAAAAATTGATGGATAGCTCACTTTCAGTTTCAAGCTCTAGGCTATCTTCTTTAATTAAAAAACTTTATTCTTTAATTTTCAATTACCCTTCTTGGAGTATCTACACATATCCAAAAATTTTAGATATTTTTGGAGAGAACTCTATAGATGAATCTATGGTGAAAAAGGTTTTCAATGATCGTACATGGAGCTTCAAAGCAGATCCTTTTTATTCTGAGAATGAAAACTCAATATATTTTGAAAAATTTAACTATTTTCTGGGGACTGGAAAATTAGCAAAATATAGCTTTGAAGATAAAAGCATAAAGGATGTAAAAACTTCAAATAATATTCATTACTCTTATCCCTGTATATTTGAATATGAAGGAGAAACATATTTAATACCAGAGGGTGCGCAAAGTAATAAAATTGAAATTTATAAAATTCATAAAGGTTCTCTTGTGATAGCAAACACTGTAGTAAATGATTTTGCTGGTGTTGATCCAACTATTGTAGAGCATAATAATGCTTGGTACGTTTTTGCAACTGATGGGCGAATGGGAGGACATTCTTACCTAAATATATTTTATGCTAAAAATCCACTTGATAAATGGACTCCGCACAATCTAAATCCTGTAAAAATTAACTTAAGTAACTCCCGTGGTGGTGGGTCAATATTTAGAGAAGGAGATTCTCTAATTAGGCCTGCTCAAAACTGTTTCCCTGATTACGGAACCTCATTAGTGTTTAACAAAATAGAGGTGCTTAGTCCTGATGAATTTAAAGAATCTTTGGTTGGCGAATTAAAGCCATCTAAGAATTCGATGTTCAAGGGAATCCATACATTTTCTAAAAATAAAGAGTCTCTTATTGTTGATCTTAAAACCAACGAATATTTTCCTTTTGCGAGATTTGTTACTTTATTAAGAGCCAGAGTTAAGTCAGATGATGCGGGTCTGATAATAGAGAATTCATTATTTAAAAGAATTGCTGTAATACTACTATTTTTAGTTTTTGTAATTTTAATTTATTTATTTGGCTGGAGAGCTTTATCTTTGTTCGTCTAGTGTTCTCTAGATCTACTAGATTTAGTCATAACTTTATCTAAGCCACCATTTGTAAAAATAAAAGACTCTACATTGTCAACTAAAAAAGTTATTGAATGCTGTTTAAAACGCTTAGAAGATTGATCTCTTCTTATAACATCATTTACCATGTGGCCTGACTCCCAAGACCAATCTTCCTCAACAACTACAAATTTACACACATGCTTAGTTTGAGTTTTGTCAATCCTTGCTCCAGGGCAGATAAGCATCGATCCCTCAACCCATGGATTTAGTCCTAAACTATCATTTTTTGGAAAAGCTATGTCAAAAGAGTTATCGACAATTGCTTCTATGTCACCTTTTTTAAAATTTCTTTCTTTTATGATTTCTGAAATAGTATTTTGAATCCTGAACAAGGACTCTTCATCTAAGTTTTCTAGATTTTCTCGATCCACAATATTTATCTAAACAATTAAATAAGACAAATTACTCTTCTTCTATCGCTAGTTTTTGACCAGCCGTTTCTTGCCCTCTTAAATCTCTTATATCTATTCGGATAAGTCCAACTACAAATATCGTTAGTGTTACAACAGGAAATAACAATATGACAGTGAAAGGGCTCGACGTTAGAGTTTCTAGCATAATTAATCATAACAAATATTGGTAGTATAATTAAATCTTGTGAAAGGGATAGTGTGACAAAATTAGGATTGTACGCAAGTATGGTATCGGTTATAGCTTCTGTACTTATTTATATTGTTTTAGATGACTCACAATTAGCAATATATGTAGGTCTATGGGCTCCAACTTTAATTTTATATAGCCAAGCTTACGAACAAGCAAACAAGTAAGCTTTAATTTATCTAAAAAACACTTGGTTGCTAACATTTAACTGTGAATAAAGTAGAAAAGAAATCATTCTTTGGGTTCTTGCTCGTTGCGTTTGTTTTGCACGTGTACCTTGTTATAACTACTTTTGTCGGTGGCTAAAAAACTTCTCTTTTTTCTTTTAGTAATTTCATGTGGACCAACAGATGGTGTGATTTCGGAAAATTCCTCTAAAGATACTGTTGTTGTAAATGAAGTCTTAGAGACAAAATCTCTAACGTCTGAAGAAATATTAATTGAAATATTTAATGCGTATAAAAATTTTTCAGAAAACCCAGCTTTAACAATTGATACTATATGGAATTATGCACATGAAGACAACCGTGAAGCAACCGGTCCCAAAGAAAGGTTTTCAATGATGTTGACTTCTGAACCGTACGATTCGATTGTTGATTTAAAAGATTACTCTTACGAAGTGATTTTTGAGAGTGATGAAAATATTCATTACGAAGTAAAAGTATTGGCTAAAAACAATAATTATTTTGTGATTACATGGGTGTTTGAAAAAACTTTATGTGAAGAAAAGCCATGTTGGAGAACTATTGGAGTTAGCCAACCAAGATTTTTTGATTCTGGTATTTAGTCGTCTAAATCTTCTAGTGGATTTTCAGGTTGGCAAATTTCAAAAGCATTTTGCACAGCTTCAGAAGTAAAGTCAATATCTGCATCTCTAAAGGCAAAGAAACCAAACTCTCCAGGTTTTGGATCAGGAAAGTCAATACCTTGCTCCCTCATACATTGAGAAAATTCTAAAGATGCATCAACCAAAGCGGCTTCAACCTCTGGGTCTAAGTCAAATTGTTCTGGAAGTGCATTTCTTAATATATCTTCACAATTTTCAAATGCGTTCTCAAACTCTTCTTCATTTTCAATTTCTAAATTATCAAACTGAGGGTTCCCATCAATATCAAATGTTGGATCTGGAAAATTAACACCCTCCTCTCTCATACATTGCGCAAAATCTAATAAACCTTCCTCAAAAGTTATTTCTTCATCTACAGTTGTTGTTTCTGTTGTAGATTCAATAGTTGCAACACCTTGTGACTCTTCACCACCAATGGTGCATGCAGAAAAAATTGATAACAAAAGGAGTATTCTTACTTTCTTACTGCCTCTGCTGGTTGAATTTTGGAAGCTTTTATTGCTGGATATACCCCAGATATTGCTCCAATTAATAATGCTAGAAGCACTGCGCCGAATATTTGCCATACTGGTATTGAGAATACAATATTTGTGTAATTAGTGTAACCCAGTGTAATGCCTGTTCCCAAAAGAACCCCTACAAGACCTCCAATACCAGACAAGACTATGCTCTCTAATAAAAATTGATATCTAATCTCTCTTCTTGTTGCACCAATTGAACGTCTTACTCCAATTTCCATTCTTCTTTCTAGAACAGACATGACCATAACATTGGCTATGGCAACCCCTCCAACAAGTAAAGCTACAGACCCTAATCCTAACAATAAATTAGTAAACGCTTCTTCAGCTGCTTGTTGTGCTTCTAATGCATCTGACGGACGCGTAACTTCAACTTGGTCAGGGTTTTCAGGGTTCATCGATGGAGCAAGTACTTCAACCACATCCTCAATGAAAGTTGGGTTAGCTCTAAGGTATATAGTTGTAGGTTCTTCGTTAATGTCGAAAAGGGTTTTTGCGACACCATATCCAATAAACACAGACCTGTCTAGGTCAGGATGAATTTTTAACTCTTCTAATATACCAACTACACCAAACCACTCGTTTTCAATTAGTATTTTTGTTGGCTTAGTTAAGTTATTAATCCCTAATCTTTGAGCTGTTACACTTCCTAAAACTGTTACTGGGATATCAGATAATCCATCTTGTATAAATCTCCCGTCGGCTAAATCTCCACCAATAACATCTAGAAGTTCGGCACTAGTAATTATTGTCGAGATGCCGCCACCTTCAAATTCAGAAATAAAATTGCTTCTCCTGACTAATAGGTCTGTCTGTGTAGTTGAAGTAACTTCTTGAACGGGGCCGATTCTTTCAACCATTCCTAAAACACCTTTAGGAAGTTCTTCTTGGGTCCCAAAAAATCCAGCTTGTGGTGATGCTTTGACTAGATTTGTACCTAGAGATTCTAAAGTTGAAAGAAGATCTGCTCTTCCAGATGCTGAAATTCCAGACACAGCAACTATTGCTGCAATACCGATACCTATTCCTATAGAGGTGAGTGTTGCTCTTCCTTTTCTTGCACGAACGCCATACAGAGCTACAAAGAACAAATCTTTAGTTTTTAATCTTTTTCTTTTCATTTACTTACGATTTTTCCATCAACTAATTCAATAACTTTTTTAAACATATTTGCATGTTCCTGGTTGTGGGTAATCATTATGACCGTTTTTCCTTGATTATTAAGGTCTTTTAAAATATTTAAAATATTTATACCAGATTCTTTATCAAGATTTCCAGTTGGTTCGTCTGCTAACACAAATGCTGGATCTTGAACAAGTGCTCTTGCTATTGCGACTCTTTGCTGCTGTCCACCAGATAATTCTTTTGGAAGGTGAGTTAATCTGTCAGCTAAACCTACTTGATCTAAAACTTCTTTTGCTTTTTCTAGTCTTTCAGTTCTAGAAATACCTTGATAAAGGAGGCCTTCAGCTACATTTTCTTGAGCAGTCAGTCCAGGTAAAAGAAAGAAGCTTTGAAAAATAAATCCTATTTTTTCTCCCCTAAATTTAGAAAGTTCATTATCAGAAAGTTTTGAAACATCGCTTTCTTCAATCTCAATTGACCCTTCTGTTATGCTATCCAGTAATCCAATCATGTTAAGTAAGGTTGATTTTCCACTTCCAGATTGACCCACTATCGCTACAAAGTCACCTTCCTTTACCTCAATAGATACTCCATCTAAAGCTCTTACGGGGGGTGGGCCTTCGTAAACTTTGGAAATATTGTTTATAGATATTACAGTTTTAGTACTGGTTTTCATCTTGGAACGACTACGATTTGACCTTCTGAGATGTTACCTTTTACTTCAACAAAACCGTCTGTAAAAACTCCTATTTCTACAGCAACGTAGCTGGTGTCAACTCCAGACTCTCCCTCGAAGGTACCTCCCTCGACTTCTCCATCATAAACTTCTAGGGCATAACCACCTTCTGCCAATGCAAGTAGTGCATTTACAGGAACATACAAGACATTTTGAGATACTTCAGTTGTTACAAATACTTTTACAGGTGCTTGATCGTAAGCTTCAATTTCTTCGGGGTTAAGAACTTCTAACGTTACTTCTATAAATTCTCCTGCTTGAGTTTGTGTCACAACTTGATCAATGAATGTAATTACTGTTGGGACTCTTTCGTCTGTTGGAAGTTCTATCTGAACACTATCTCCAAGAGATACTGTTTCTTGGTCTGAGGCATCTACCTGAAAAACTACTTCTATTCCTATTGAAGAAATATTATATAAAGGTGAATTTAAAGCTACAGCAGACCCTACGTCATTAATGTATGATCCAACAATAACTGAAGTTTTTGAAGCAAAAGCATTAGTAGGGCTAAATGTTTCTGATACAGCACTTAATTTTAATTCAACTAATTCGTCTCTTGCTTTTTCTAATTCAGCCTCTCTATTAACACCTTCGTTGTAAGACTCAAGAGCTTCGTCATAAGCTTTCTGTGCATTTTCAATAGCTAGGGCTTCTGTAGCATCAATTCCAGATTCTTTTCCTGCTTCCCTGCTTTGTATACGTTCTTGTGCTTTAATGTCTTCTTCATAATCTGCCTTCTTCCCAGCTCGGGTTTCTTCAGACATGGATTCATACTTGAGCTCATCTATTAAATTACGAATTCTTTCAATCTCTGCATCTGCAGCCTGCCAAGCAGCATTTTCTTTTGTTGCATTTTCTATTGTGTCATCTAATAGTTTTTTCTTATTATCAACTTGTTTGAGAGTTGTTCCTCCTTCAGCAACAATTTCTTCAAGGTTTTCGATTTCATTTTCTTTTTGGTTTATTAAAACTTGTTCGCTTGGAGTAATCTCTGATTTGGTTTCAATTCCGTAATCAATATATAATTTATTTAACATTTGTGATGTTTCAGCGTCAAAAATATTATCTGGTACAAAAGAGCTTTCTGCGTAGCCTAAATAAACTAAAGCTTCTTCAACTTGTTTAACGTCAACACCAGGATCCGAATTTAAATCAAGAGTTCTATAAAAGGGGGTACTTCCTTCAAGCAGTATTACTGGTTTATTGTCAATAATGAAAAGTACCTCTCCGAAGTTAATTATTGTCCCTTCTTTAGGTAGAAAGGTAACAACTCCATTGGTTGGTGAGTTAAGAACTTTTTTTTCTGTCTGCCTTAATGTTCCGTTGTACTCTTCTTTTTTTGCTAAGTCACCTTTTTGTATGGCAACTGTAGTTAGTTCTAAAGTTTTATTATTAGAAGATGTGTCGGTATTTTGTGTGCCAAAATAGTATCCGCCATAAGCTAAACCAGCTAATGCAATTAGTATGGAGAGGTTTTTTAATTTAAATATATTTTTTATCATTGTTCTAATTCAATTAGTTTATTAAATCTACACGCTTTCTGTGAAATTATTTTATTAAGTTTTTTATTCATCCCATTCATCATCCTTTAATTCATCTGGAAGATTTTCTTCGCATGCTTGCCATGTTTGTACAATTGGGTCGTCTTCTCTAAGTTCCCAATCATCATCAATATAAGCATCTAACCTAACTTCTCTGTTGAAATAGTTTGGATCAGGTACTTTTGGATAGCCATTTTCTCGAAAACATTTTGCCATGAATAGAGATCTATCAATCTCTTTTGAAACCTGGACAGGATCTTCAAACTGATTTTCGTCAGCCACACCCCACAAGTTATACTTCAAAGCACATTCCTCAATAATACTCCAAAGTTCTTGTGCCTCTTGTTCAGTTATTGTTTCAAAATATGAAGCTATAGTCGTATATAGGTCCAGAAAGTTTTTTGGCTCTTTAAATTTATAACCAGACTCATTTACACATTGGACAAGAACTAAAGGAGCATCTTCATCTGAAATTTCTTCTCGTTCGTCTGCTAAGTCAACACCCAAAGCAATTGCCTCTTTACCTTTGTCGGTATCTGCAACAGATACAACAGCTTGCTCGTCTTGTTGAAAAAAAGAGCATGCTGTTAAAAAGATTAATACAACTGATGCTTTTTTATACATAGGAAAATTATAAAGAAAACTAGTCTTATCCTCCACCTTGTTCTGGCGGTTCAAGTCCGAGGTCATCAAAGCACTCTGCAGCAGCTTCTCTAATTTGATCTTCAAGATATTGTCCAGACTGTACTAATCCAACAAGAATTGGCCTTAGGGGTCTGTCTGCACTTGGGTCTTCAACCTCTATACCTTTTTCCCTCAAACATTGAGCAAACTCAAGTTCTGTATCGAGCCTATCTGCAACATCTTCTGGATTTTCAAAATCTGCGTTATCTCCTAATGGTATATTGTTTTCTTCTGCACATGCTTGAATAGTCTCAAAAAGTTGTGTTCTTCCTTTTTCATTAGCTGCAAGAAAAATTGGCGTTAAAACACTTCTAAGACCTTCATCATTTTTTGGATCTTTGACGTCATAGCCATTGTCCCTTAAGCATCTTGCCATTAAAAGCTGGGCATCTTCAGGTGATAAATTGTCTTCAATAATATTTTCTACAATTGTTGTAACTGTAGTGACTGTAGATAGATCTTCTGTGGAAACTACACCTTGTGAACTATCTGGAGCTGAACACGCAGCAATCAAAATAGACATAAAGATTATTAAGCAATTATTTTTCATATCCTAATTCACCATATCCACACTCTTTTAATAATGGAGAAATTTCCTCTTTTGATTTATCTAATTCACTTAAATCTATTTTAGGTTCTTGTTGAGTTGGGTCTGAGACGTTGATGCCTTTTTCTCTTAAACATTTCGCTAGTTGAAGGTTTTCATCATATAGTTTTGCAAGATCATCTGGGTTTGATGAAGATGAATCTGACCACAGATTATATTTATTTATACAATAATTAATGTCTTCTCCTAACTGTGACTCCTCATCTTTAGTATTACTTAATTGACTAATAGTTGTTTTCAAGTCTTGTATATCAAAAGGGGTTGCAATGTTGTAACCCTTTTCTTCATTTAAACATTGAGTTAAAACGATCGGATAGTCTTCTTCTGCAATTACTAAAGAAGTGGTCGTGGTATCTGTTAGAGAAGCTACTCCTTCATTACTGGTTGTTGAGCATAAGTTTATAAAAAGAATAAAAATTAAAAGATTTACTTTTTTCAAATTTATTTATTCCTTAAACCAAACAAGGGTCTTAATAGTTTGATATTTTTTACAGCATGGTAAATAGTAAGAGATAAGAAACAAATTAAAAATAAAGCAATTGGAAATTTTATTATTGGATGAATGTTTGATCCAGCAAAAAAATACATGACTGCCATTTGTACCGGCAGGTGAACAATATATACAGGAAAAACAGCTGTTTTGTAATATGTTAATTGTGGTGAATCTTTGTTTAGGTAAACTGCAGCAATGCCGAGAAGTGCAAAAATAAAATTAAAAGACTCAAAAGCTATCAGCCTGTTGTCTAAGGCGTAATCTTCAAGGAAATTGTTAAAAAATCTGTAAAAATATGATGTTGCACCTAATCCTAGATGTAACCGCCAATTTTTTTTATTCGATTCCCAAAATGCATCCCCCTGAGAAGTGAGAATTATTCCTATAAAAAACCATAGAAAGCCAAGTAGAAAACCATGGTCTGTAAGCGCATATGAGTTGTAATAATCTCCATATGTTTCAGTTTTAAACCTTGATAGATTCAATAGGTGCCCCTCAGCTATTATGGGAATTGCGAATAAAAATATGCCTCCAGGTTTGTTGAGTAATGAAGCAATAAAGTTTTCTTTTGAGATAAAATTCAAAATCGGAATAAGAACTATGCAGTAAACAAAAATATTAGTCAAAAACCATAGATGTAGCCCGTCATACTCTAAAACAAAGAAAACAGCTTCGCTAATTTCGTCTAGCCACCAATAATTATAATATCTTCCGACAATCAAAGCAGAAGAGGTTGAAAATACAAGAGTTCCAAATAACCAGGGTAAGATAAGGATTTTTGCTCTCTCTTTGAATATCTGCATCTTAGTTCTTTTGCTAAATGAAAGCCTTAGAGCGACTCCTGCAATTAAGAAAACAAGGGGTATTCTCCAGTTGTTCATGATGTTTAATAACGGCCATATACCCCCTGACATTCTTTTGTTCTGAACAAAGAGTATTTGTGGAGCAATCAAAGTGAATGAAATTCCGAGATGATAAAAAATAAGAAGAAACATTGCTATGGATCGCAATGCATCAATATCATATCTTCTTTGATTCATATGAACAATATTACAGCTTAAGAGGTGATTAATTAAACTTCAGTTTTGCTTTAAGTTCTTCAGTAATGGGTGTTGGCTTCATTGTTGTTTGATCAGTATAGACATGAACAGCCTCGCAAGAGCTAACTAAATCCCCTGCTTCTTTTAGAAACATTCCCATAATCCAAGTCATGCTCGAATTCCCTATTTCTTTTACTTTGACGCCAATTTCTATATCTTGATCAAAGTAAAGAGGTTTGTTGTACTGAACTAACACCTTTACGGTGTGAAAATCTTTTTTTGTCTCTTCGATATCGCTCAAGTAGTCGTAATTAACATGCTTAAAATAGGCAGTAATTGCTTGATCAAAAAATGCGACGTGATTAGCATTGTGCATTACTCCCTGAGGATCTAGTTCGTAGTATCGAACTGTTGCCTCCCAAAAAACTTCGAATTGGTCTTTTGATAGTTTTATTTTTGACATTTATACAAATATTTGGGTTTTTGGTTCTATTCCGCCGGTAAGCGGCATGGCATATTCAAAAAAGCCATTTGTAACATATGGTTTGGATTCGTCTAAAAATTCCTTAGGCATGTCTTTTGTGTGTTTAGCGACTTTGCTCAAATCTACAACATCAACATCGCAGTGGTATGTTTCTGACAGTTGTCTTTTAAGAATTACTGATCCACTCTGTAATTCTTTTGAAAAAACCACAGCATGATGTCCTACTCTCTCGGCTTCTTCAGCATCTATATCGGATACATCCGCTAAAAATGATCTCTGTAAATAACCAAAGGTGTCCGCCCTAACTCTTGCACCATCAATATGTTGTGAAACTATATTTGTTAATGTATCACCTAGTGCACCTGAGCCTGAAAGTTGGATGTTCCCATGGCTATCTTTTTTTCCTGCCAGTCCAGAGCCTGTTTCGCTAGCATATGTTTGAAGAAAATATTCACCATCTTCGTTGTGAATTCCTTCAGAAACAGCAACTACACACCTTCCAAGCGAATCATATACTTCTTTAACTTCTTTCAAAAAGGTTTCAATGTTGAATACTTTTTCAGGGACATATACTAAATGCGGACCATCTTCTTCGGTAGATTTCCCCAAGGTACTTGCAGCAGTAAGCCACCCTGCATGTCGGCCCATTAAAACGTTTATTTTAATACCTCTAAGACTCCTGTTGTCTGCATCATCACCCTGAAAAGCATGAGCTACAAATCGAGCTGCTGAACCGTATCCGGGACAATGGTCTGTTTCGCGTAAGTCATTGTCGATTGTTTTAGGAATATGAAATGCTTTCATTTCATATCCTATAGATTTTGCCCCTTCAGAAACTAAATTAGCTGTTTCAGCCGAATCATTACCTCCTATGTAGAAAAAGTTTCTGATATTCTGTTGTTCAAATATTGAAACAAGTTTTTCTATATCTGAGTCAGTAGGCTTTTTTCTTACTGAACCTAAAGCTGCGGCAGGTGTTTTTCCAATGCCATAAAGTTGTGCTTCAGACAGATTTGAAAGATCTACAAAATCTTCATTGAGCATTCCTTCTAATCCATGCTTTGCTCCTAGGATTTCATCAAAATCTGATTTAATTGCTTCTTTAATAAAGCCCACTAGTGATCTGTTTATGACAGCTGTTGGACCACCTGATTGTCCAATAACTGCTTTGCCTAGTGGCATTTTTTAACTCCCGTTTTGATATACCGAAATAAAACTTAAATAAGAATCAGCAATTTCTGAAACTGCTTCTTCTCTGGATTTATCACCACTGTGCCACCCTTTAAGTGAGTTCCAAAATATTGATCTTCCAATTGCAAATCCTTTGTAGCCATCTACAGATGAGCCTGCTCTGAGCCATTCATTAACCTTTTCATCATTCGCTCCTCTTCCCAGAACAACAGCAATTACTTCTTCTCTTCCACCATCTTTAATAGCTTTTGAAACATTTTCATTATCTTCAATAGTGTCTAAGCCTTCAATTTTCCATATATCTGGATCAGCACCTTTTTCTCTCATTTCCTCAACAACTTGGACTGCAAGCTTGGGTCTTATCTCAGAGTCATATTTAGCCTGGTCTCCATCAACACTTGCTAGCTGTTCTTCAGTTGCAGGTACTAAAAACTCTAAAAGAAACTTTCTTTCGTTTTCATCTAACCAATCTGAAAGAGTTTTTATTCTTTCACCTTGAACCTGTCTAGTATCAGAATCATCACTAGGATTCCAACGTACAAGTATCTTTACAAAATCTGCGTTCACTTCTTTTATTTTTTCACCGAAATCACTACCGTATTCAAAGTCAAAAATCTTTTGTCCTGACTTTTCAACGGGGGCTGCAAACTTTATTTCCATTTCTTTTGCTTTTTCTTGAACTTGAAGACCAAAAGTCTCATCAACAAGGATCGCTGGGTCTCCGCCGTTTATACCCTTGCTTTGTGCTTCAAGAAAACCGTCAAAAATAATGTCTTTCATGGAAGACACACGAGAAACTTCATCCTCGGTTGGAGCTCTACCTTCAACACCAAGGAGGCCTTTTGTTAGTGTGCCTCTATGGTCAAATGCAAGAATATATAGGTCGTTTGGATACCCTTTCATGAACTCTCCTTTATACTTTTACCCTTGTACTGTCTCGTGTGAGTACAAATAGCATAATTACTAAAAACAATAATGATACTAATAGTAAATAGTCTGAATATGGGTTGGTTTCAGCACTTTCTTCAAAAGTAGCTGATAAAGTTTCAACAAGCTCTAGTGTTGTTGTTCCCCAGTTGCTGGCTAATGTATCATCCAAAAAATATACATTGGAACTCTGAACTGCGTTTATGTTTTCCCAACCATCTCTAATTGAAAGGTCTTTATTTAAATAGTCAGAGTGTCCTACAACAATAAAGTCGGGGTTTGATTCTATTACCATTTCTTCAGTTAATGCAGGGTATCCACTTCCGAAAGGATCTTCCTCGGAGTTAGCAATATTTATAATTCCAAGTGAGTTGTAAATTTCTCCAATTAATGAGTTTGCATTTACACTATAAATTCCATAGGAATAACCAATTTCGTGATAAACGGTAATATTTTCATAATTTGAATTGCTTATGATTCTATTAATCGCAAGCTTCATATCTCTTATTTGTGTTTCTGCAACACTTTTTTTATCTACTAATTCTCCAATAGTTTGAATCTGAGAATAAACATCTTCAAGATTTCTAGCAGGAGGTAAAAGGATATGGTTAATCTCTTGTGCTTCCAGTCCTTCAATAATGCCATTGAAATCAAAAGCAACTATTACCATATCTGCATCAAGGGGTGCGAGTTCTTCAGCTGTGACTGTGTATGCGTCAATTCTTTGGACTGGGAAGTCAACTTCAGAAAAAGCATCAACAGCAATTAATGTATTTTCTGCACCTAATGATTGAATAATTTCAGTGTGAGTTGTAGACAATGAAATAATTTTTACTTCATTCTTTTCTTGCGCTTGATTTGAACACATTGATACAAACAAGGCAAGAATAATAAGTTTCGTTTTCATATTTTCCTTTCTTACCTTGAGAAAATAAAGAAACTTCAAGAATTTCTAGAAACTTCATTCCTTCTCTCGAGGACTGTTGTCTTAACAATAATGAAGGCGACCTGACTTATCTTTCGAATTACAGTTGCGGGACAGTGTTAGATTTTCACTAACTTCGCTCCATTATTCTTGATAAATAGTAGCAGATTAGTTTTCTTCGTCTTCTTCGTTTTCTGTGTTTTTTAATGCGTCCATAAGAGTAGGTTCTTCAATATCTCTTGGGACGTCTGGTCTTGGTAAGTCTTCATTAGGCAAACTTGCTTCTTCTGAGGATTCTTGTCTCACTTTTTTAATTGAATTTACGATCGACATCAGAACTGTTTCTTTTTGTTCGTTTTTTTTCTGAGTTTTAACTTCCTCTGATGTTGTCTTCTGAGGTGTTTCTAAATGAGACTCCTCTAACACAACCACCTCAATACCCCCAACAAGATCTGAAACTAGGTTGTAGAAAAAGGCGCCAATAGTAGCTAGAGCTGTTTGGGTCAGCATATAAACCGCTGCTAGAGAAACTACACTTGTAAAGAGTGTTTCAATATTTCCTACAAGCGAGGCATCTTGATCAAGAAGTGCCAATCTTCTTGCAATATCTTCAAGGCCTTGAGGAACTCCTGCATTAACCAATAAAACCCACATTATTGATAATCCAAGCACTACAGTTAATGCAACAACAAAATTAAGTACTAATGTGACTTTTAATACGGTCCAGGGGTCTATTTTTCTAATTATTCTTCTTACTCTATTTACTCTGACCATTTTTAACTCTTTATAGGTATGAAAGCTGAAACTTCTTCTTCAGAGGATAGCTTCATGACCCTTACTCCTTGTGCTGATCTACTCATTTGTTTTATTTGCTTCACTGCACATCTTATTGCAGTACCGCCTGTACTCATAAGCATAACCTCAGTATCTTCATCTACAGATCTTGCTCCAATTAAGTTTCCTTTGCTTTCCGTAATTTTAAGAGCTTTTACTCCCATGCCGCCTCTTCCTGCTCTTCTAAATTCATCGAGTTTTGTACGTTTTCCATATCCCTTAGCTGTAATAAACAGAAGAGTTTCATCTCTAGAGGTAGCTGCACCTACAACCTTGTCTCCTTCTCTAAGTTTTATTCCTCTCACACCCATTGCTGTTCTTCCTTGGGGCTTAAGGTTGGTCTCATCAAATCTAATTGCTTGCCCGTTTTGAGAAACAAGAATGACATCTTCTTTGCCAGAAGTCGTTTTTACAGAAACAACCCTGTCTTCGTCTTTTAGTTTTATTGCTTGTAGGGATTTGTAGTTCGAATCAAAATCTTTAAAACTAGATTTTTTAACTGTTCCTTTTTCTGTCATTATTAGTAAAAACTTCTCAGTTTCATAGTCTCTTGTGTCAATAATTGCTTGCACCTTTTCGTCTTGTCCCATTGAAAGAACGTTTTGAATTAAAGAACCCTTTGCTGTTCTGTTGGTTTTTGGAATTTCATGTGCTTTGGCCCGATATACTTTTCCGCGGTCTGTAAAAAATAAAAGATATGAGTGTACAGAAGTAGAAAGAAGATGCTCTATGACATCTTCATTTGATGAAGCAGCTTTAACTCCTTTGCCGCCTCTGCCTTGCTTTTTGTATGAAGTTGATGGTACAGATTTTACATATCCATTTGCCGATACAGATACAATGATTTCTTCATCTTCAATAAGGTCTTCTATTGAAACCTCGCCAACGTCTGGAACAATTCTTGATCTTCTTTCATCACCAAACTTGTCGGTAATTGCTTCTAGTTCTTCGATTAAAATCTTATCTTGTTTTGCTCGACTTTTTAAAATTGAAGTTAGTTCTTTGATTGTTTCTTTTAGGTCTTTTTTTTCTTCTTCTAGTTTTTCCATTTCAAGCGCAGTTAGTCTCCTAAGGGGCATATCCAATATGTGAGAAGCCTGTATCTCACTAAGTTTAAATTTTGTCATTAAAGATTTTCTTGCTGTGTCTACATCTTTTGAAGCTTTTATGACTTTAATAATTTGGTCAATCTTTTTTAAAGCCAGAAGCAAGCCTTCTACTATATGGAGTCTATTTTCGGCTTTTTGAAGTCTGTATTTTGTTCTTCTTTGTATTACATCAATTTGATGATCAATATAATATTTAATTAACTCAGGAACTGAAAGTACTTTTGGAACTCCTTCAACAAGGGCTACTGAGTTTACGGAAAAAGTGTCTTGTAGTTGAGTTTGTTTAAAAAGTTGATTAAGTACAACTTGTGGAACTGCATCTCTTTTTAGCTCGACAACTAACCTAGTTCCGTTCCTGTCACTGCTTTCGTTCCTAAGATCAGAAATTCCTAGGAGTTTCTTGTCTTGAACAAGTGTTGCAATTTTTTCCATAATTCGGTCTGTAGATGCTTGGTAGGGTAATTCTTTAACAACTATTGCAGACCTGCCTCTGCCTAGTTCTTCTACGTCGGCAACAGCTCTTATTTTGATTGATCCTCTTCCTTTTAATATTGCTTCTTTAATTGTTGGTGTATCAACAACAAGACCACCTGTTGGGAAATCTGGTCCTTTAATTATTTTTAGATAGTCTTTTGGTTTTACATCCTTGTTTTCAACAGTGTATTTAACAGCTTCTGTTATTTCCCTAAGGTTATATGGAGGCATGTTTGTTGCCATTGCTACAGCAATTCCTTCTGCGCCGTTAACAAGGAGGTTTGGAAATCTTGCAGGTAAAACTTTAGGCTCTGATGTTTCGCCTGAATAGTTTGGTTCAAAGTTTACAGTATCCTCATCAATTCCATCCAACAATTGTGATGAGAGAGATGACATTCGTGACTCTGTGTATCTCATAGCTGCAGGTGGATCGTCGGGTGTTCCGAAGTTCCCTTGGGGCTCGATAAGTGGGTATCTTGTACTAAAGTTTTGTCCAAGCCTTACTAGTGTTCCATAAATTGCATCGTTGCCATGAGGGTGATAATTACCCATTACATCACCAACGACTTTTGAACATTTTCTAAAAGGGCCTGTTGGTCTTATACCTGTCTCATACATAGAATACAAAATTCTTCTTTGAACTGGCTTTAAACCGTCTTTAACATCGGGCAAAGCTCTTGAAACGATTACAGACATTGCATAATCTAAAAAAGATTTTGATATTTCGTCCTCTACAGCAATAGTTCCGTTTGATGTGTTGTCGATATTTTTTTCTTCTTTTACAGATTTCTTAGTTGCTGGTTTTTTAGCTGCTGGTTTTTTAGCTGCTGGTTTTTTTGATGGTGGTTTTTTAGCTGGCATTATACGTCAAGAAACCTCACGTCTTTAGCATTCTTTTCAATAAAAAGTTTTCTTTTTGAAACATCATTTCCCATTAAAATTTCAAACATGTCAGAAGCTTTTGCCATCGCACCTTTAGCGTCTGCAAGCGTAACTTTAATTAGGGTTCTGGTCTCAGGATTCATTGCGGTGTCCCACAGCTCCGCAGCGTTCATTTCTCCCAACCCTTTGAATCTGCTTATATCAAACTTTTTGTTTTTGTTTTCTTTTTTAAATTTTTTCAGCGCTTCATCGTCTTTTAAGTATGTTATTCCTGACGATGCTTTTACTCGATATAACGGTGGTTCTGATATCCAGACTTTTCCACTTGTTATCAAACCGGGCATAAATTTAAAAAAGAATGTAAGAAGTAGTGTTCTGATATGTGCACCGTCGACATCAGCATCTGTTAAAAATATTATTTTGTCATATCTTGACTCTTCTTCGTTGAACTGAAGCTTTATACCGGTACCGATAGCTTTAATAAGTGCACTTATCTCTTCATTTTGAAGGGCTCTGTTTTCTGTAACTTTTTGAACGTTTATAATCTTTCCCCTGATTGGCAGAATTGCTTGAACTCTTGAGTCTCGTGCTTGTTTAGCAGGACCAGCTGCTGAGTCTCCTTCTACAATGAACAACTCACTTTCTGTTGGGTCTGTTGAAGAACAGTCTGCAAGTTTTCCTGGAAGACCTGAGGTCTCTAAAATGCTTTTACGCTTGGTGAGCTCTCTAGCTTTTTTTGCACTCATTCTTGCTTTTGCAGCAACTGCACATCTTTCTACTATTGCTCTACCCTCTTTGGTGTTTTTAGTTAACCATTTTGGAAATTCTTCATTAATTAGGACTTGAACCCTTGATTTCATTTCAGTATTTCCTAATTTTGTTTTTGTCTGTCCCTCAAATTGTGGTTCTTTTACTCTTACAGATACCACGCCTGTAAGCCCTTCTCTTATATCGTCTCCCGTTAAAGATATGTCCGAATGAAGATTTCTTTTTTTTGCAAAGTCATTAATTGCTTTGGTAACAGCTGTTCTTAGCCCTTCTTCATGAGTACCACCTTCTAGGGTGTGTATGTTGTTAGCAAAGCTTTTTATTGTTACGTCGTCTTCGTTTTTCCATTGGAGTGCTACCTCAATTTCTGAATCTTTTGTTTGGTCTGAAAAAGAAATTATTTTTTGATGTAGTGGATCAAAACCGTCATTTAAATACTCAACAAAATCTGTGAGGCCGCCTTTATAGTGATACTCTTCTTTTGTAGGTGGCTTAACCCTGTTATCAACAAGTGTTATTTTCAAACCTTTATTAAGAAACGCAGTTTGTCTAAGTCTTTCATCGACTATGTTGTAATCGTATGTTTGAGTCTCATCAAATATTTCTGGATCTGCTAAAAAGTTAACTTTTGTACCTGTTTTTTTTGAAACTTTTCCTTTTTTGATTTTGGATTTTGGTTTTCCCAAGTCAAAGTCTTGATTCCAAAAGTGACCGTCTCTTTGAACCTCTACTTTAACGTATTTTGATAAAGCGTTAACAACAGATATTCCAACTCCATGCAAACCACCACTAACGGTATAGGCTCCTGATTCAAACTTTCCACCAGCATGAAGTGTTGTTAGTACTGTTGTGAGTGCAGATATTTTTGTCTTGGGGTGCGGTTTTACTGGTATTCCGCTTCCGTCATCTTCAACAGTAACTGAACCGTTTTTTTCTAGACTAACTTTTATCTTAGAACATCTTCCAGCCATAGCTTCATCAACAGAGTTGTCTAAAACTTCCCAAATTAGGTGGTGTAATCCATTTGGACCTGTAGATCCAATATACATTGCAGGGCGCTTTCTAACTGCTTCTAGACCCTCAAGAATTTTTATATCTTTTGAATCATAACTATTATTTGAATCTTTTTTAGACACGAACTATCTCCAAGATACGCTTCTTTTTGCTTATAATACAGCCCCTTGCTGAACTCTTATTTTACTAGATTTGCTGATTATTGCTGGTTATTATCTACTTGAATATTCAGTTTTTTTAACTTTATTTTTGTATTTTTTTGTATGTCAATTAATAGTTTTTCTTGTTGTAGTTCAATTAGGTTTTTCAGTCTTTTTGAGTCAACATAGAGGATTAACTCATCCCCAACAACTGGTCCCGGTATTATTTCACTGTAAAGGTTGGTTTTCTCGTTTTTAAAGTGTTTTCTAATCTTTTCGGATTTTGAAAAATCAATACCTGAGTCGTTTGGATTAATTTTTTCGGGTTCTTTGTTGAACATTTATTGGTTCGATCTAACAGGCATTAATAAATACTTGTAGTGTTCTTCTTCTCCTTGAATGACAGCTGGTTTGTCATTTCCAGAAAACCTTAGATAAGCTTTGTTTCCTTCCAAAACTTCAATGCCTTGAATTAGATAGTTTGGGTTAAACGACATTTCAAAACCAGAAACGTCTCCTACTTCAAGTCCTAATATTTTTATGTCTACCACTTCGTTGCCTCCACCAATGTCTTTATTGGTAGACGAGATATTAAGAGTTTTGTCATCCACTACCTTAAGGGTTACGGGTATAAAACCCTCTGCGACAACAGTTGATCTGTCTAGTGATTCCAATATAGATTTTTTATCAACTTCTATTGAAAAAAGATTTTCTTTAGGAAACAACATTTTATACTCTGGAAACGTTCCTTCTAGTTTTCTTACTGATGTGTAGTATCTTTTGTTGTAAAAATGTAGTTCTCTTTCTGTTGAGTTTATGTTTATTTCATCTTCGCTGTCTTCAAATATTTTTATCGTTTCACTTAAAGACCTATATGAAACAATTCCTGCGTCGGAAATGGGAAGGTCAAAAACAGTATTGGTTGCAAGCCTATAGCTGTCGGTTGAAACGAGGTTTGTTTCGTTGTTTTCGTTATCAAAAAAGACACCTGTGAGTATTGGTTTTCCTCCTTCTGGAGAGGCTGCTACACCTACTTTTTTTAGTGCATCAAAAAGGTTTGTTGTTTTAAGTTGTTTGCTTTCAGAGGTGTTGTGTTGTTCTTCTAGTAGTGTTTTGGGATAAGTTAAGTGATCTAGTTTTCTAAGCCTGTATTCTGTTTTTTTTGTTTCTACTTTGATCTCGTTCCCTATGTCTGAAAAGACAACTTCTCCTGAAGGTAGTTTCCTTACCACTTCTGAAAAAATTCTTGCATTAACAAGGCATTCTCCGTCGACAATAGACTCTACTTCAAAACTGGCTTTTATAACCAGGTCCAGATCGGACCCTGTTAACTCACAAAGGTTTTCTTTAATTTTTATATAAAGACCTTGGAGTGCTGGGGTGGAGGGTTTAACATCAACAGCTTTCGACACCGTTAAAACATCTTCTTTTATACTCTTGGCTGTTGTTTTAAATTTCAACAAACACCTCTTATTCTTTTATATATATAACAATAATAAAGCTGTTTAAAGTGTTTAAAAAAACAGAAAACACCTTAAAAGGCTTTAAAAACACATTAGTAGTTTTCAACATCCTAAACACCAACAAATTTCGTTGGGTTGTTATCTATTTTGTTGTTGAAAATGTTAACTTCTTTTTTAAACAAACTTGAACCTTCGACCTTCTTTATGGAAGAGAGAACCGTTGAGTGAGATCTGTTCCCCACATATAAACCAATTTGGTTTAAGGAGTACTCAGTATGTTTTCTCATCAAATAAATAAACAAATGTCTAGCGTTGCTTACAAGTTCACTTCTGTTTTTTGAAAGAACAAGCCTTTCGTCAACCTGGTAAACCTCCGAACAGTACTTTAGAATAAACTCCGGAGTCAACTCCATTATCTTGTTGTTACTATACATTGAAACGAGCTCAGATATGTATTTGTTGTTACTTACACCAGTTTGTTTGTTAATAATTAGATTGTTAACAATACCATTTATTTCTCTAAAGCTTTGAAAGTCCAACGAAAGCAACATTTCTAAATCATTTTGAGAAAACAACAAACCTTCAAATTCAACATTGTTCTTTTTTAAGACCTCAGAAAAAATTTCCCTATCAGGTTTTTCTATGTCTGTTACTAGTCCGTTTAAAATTCTAGAAACCAAACGATCCGGAAAACCATTAAGTTCTTGGGGTTTCTGGTCGGATGCTAAAACCACAGACTTTGAATTGTTTAAAAAATAGTTAATTGTATGAAAAAGCTCTTCGGATACACCCTTTTTGCCTACAAAAAACTGAATATCATCTACTAATAAAATGTCTACAGACCTAATTCTCTTTTTAAATTTGTCAATATCATTATTCTTTATACCGGAAATATATGACTCAAGAAAAGATTCCGAGTCAATATAGAAAGAGGAATTACTTGACGCCTCAATGGTTTTCAAAAGGTAGGTTTTTCCAACACCTGGTTTACCATAAACAAAAAGCGGATTAAATCGTTTACCAGGTGATACGACAACGTTTTTAGCTGCTGTTATTGCCAGATTATTACAACCACCAACAAAAAGCTCATCAAAAAAGGACAAATCATAACGAGTCTCAACAACAATATCATCTTGCTTTTTCTCAACTATGGTTGTTTCAACGGTTGATCTTTCAAATACACGTGTTTTTTGAAAGCTTTTATCAACAACCAAAACACAATCAGCCTTGTTGTTATATTTAAGTTGATATACTGACTTAATTTTAGAATAGACCTTTTTTTCAATAGCTGATTTTATAAAATCAGATGAAACAACAATACAAAGATCGTTCTCATCATTTATTTCAAGGCCAACCTGATCTAACCAATATCTATCTGTCTTGTTGGTCAAAGACTTTTCTAATAAGGCTTTAAACTCTTCAAGCATTACAGTATTTCCCTTACTCCCCATAACCAGATATAAACTTAACCACCAAAACAAGATTTTCATAGAGTGTGAAAAACAGATTAAAATTTCACAAAGTGTTTAAAACTTTGAAAAACCTCAATAAACATTGAGTAAAACCCTAAACAAGTAATACACATTAATTATTAATAAAGTTGTTTGTTAAAGCTAGCTAGTTTGTTTTTCGCGAGCTAAAAATCCTTTTCGCGAACTAGTCAAAAATAAAATTTATTTTGTTTTGTTTAATTAATTTCTTCATTTATTCTTACAAACAGGTATTAAATGAAAAGAACATATCAACCTAGTAATAGAAAAAGAAGCAGAAAACACGGTTTTAGATCAAGAATGCGTACAAGAGCAGGACGCGAAATTCTTAAAAGAAGAAGAAAAAAGGGTCGTAAAATTCTGTCTGCCTAGGTAGTGAGCGTGAAGTTTACTTCGCTGAATAAAAAAAATCATTTTGATAACCTGAAAAAAGAAGAATTTTGTATAGCCTCAAAAGGCCTAAAGGTTTTTGTTAAAGAAAACGGTACAACCTCTTCAAGACTTGGAATAAGTATTTCAAGCAAGCATGCGAATGCAGTTAATAGAAATAAGTTTAAAAGAAGGACAAGGGAAGCAGTAAGGAGCCTATCAGACAATAAAAATCTGGACATTTTAGTTGTTGGAAATAAAGATTCGTCAAACCTAACATCATCTGAAATTTTGAAGATTTTTAAGTCTCACCCCTTACTCTAAAAAAGAATGAAAATATTAGGGTTTTTTCTTCAAGGATCAAGGTCTCTACTCGCATTATTTGGTTTAGGTGGGGGCAACTGCATGTACTACCCATCATGTACAAATGTTATCGTTGATAGTTTTGAAAAAAACGGTTTGATTAGGACTGTTCCAGTTATTTTTAGAAGAATATTCATTTGCAACCCAATATATAAGAAGATTGGTAAAAATTGGCAATATTAGAACCATTTGCGCTTGCTATAGGGTTTTTACTCTCTTATGTGTATGACTACACCGCATCATATGGATATTCAATTGTCATTTTGACAATAATAATTAACGTAATAATTTTCCCACTTACACTAAGACAAACTAGATCAACGAAGAGAATGCAAGATGCTCAGTCGGACATAAAACGACTTCAAAAACAATACAAAGACAACAAAGAAGAACTCAACAAAGCAATGGCTGCAATGTATAAAGAAAAGGGCATTAATCCCCTTGGTTGCATACTTCCACTTTTAGTTCAAATGCCTATATGGTTTGCTCTTTTTAGGGTTCTAAGAGAGCCCTTGGCTTTTATACCAAGCTCCTCTAGTCTTTCAAACAGCCTAGCTGTTAGTACGAGCCTTAAATTTTTTAATATGGATCTCCAAATTCCACCCTCAGAAGTTGCTGAGTGGATTGAAAGAGTTCCTTATTTAGTGCTGATTTTATTGGTTATTCTTACTGCTTTATATCAGCAGAATCAGATAACTAAGAAGACTGGAAAAAGCGACAATCCTCAAGCACAACAAATGCAAATGGTAGGAAAAGTTATGCCTATATTTTTCGGATTTATTTCTTGGACTTTACCAACAGGTTTAGTTGTCTACTTTCTAACAGGAAATATATTTCGTATTGGGCAACAAGCATTGATTGTAAAGCTTGATGATAAAGAAACTAATAAAAAAGAAGAAAACAAAAAAGAAAACGAGGAACAACAACAAAACCCTGTTCAAGAAGATTCTCGTAAAAACCGCAAAAAAAGAAGGAGAAAGTAATGGCTAACAACAAATGGGTAGAGGTTGAAGCAAAATCTATAGATGACGCAATTAAAGCTGGATTAAACGAACTAAACCTTGAAGACGCAACGCAAGCAAATATAAATATTTTAAGAGAACCAGAAGGCGGTGTCTTTGGAGTGGGTGGAACGAAAGCTCTTGTTCGAATTTCTGTAAGAAACGGTGGTTCTAGAAACTACAACAACAAAAATAAAAGGAATAGTGGTAATAAAAACGGGTACAAAAAACAATATTCTCCCAAAAAGCCGCGTATAGAGGCCGATAAAGATGAACAGTTGAAGGTTTCTATTAACTTTTTAGAGGGTTTAATAAAGTCTTTTGGACTTGACGGTAAAGTTGAAGGCACACTAGAAGACGAAAATCTAATTGTGAATGTAACAGGAGAACAAACAGAGGCACTAGTTGGAGAAAAAGGTTTTATTATAAGATCTATACACGAGCTGACAAGAACTGTAGTACAAAGAAAAACAGGCGCCGGAACAAGACTTAGGCTTGATGTCGCTGATTATGCAACAAAACGCAAAGAAGCGCTGACAATATATGCAGAAAGATTGAGTAAACAAATTCTTGAAGACAAACAAGAAGTTATGTTAGAGCCAATGAACTCTGTTGATAGAAAAACACTCCACGACGCCGCGGCAACTTTTGACGGAATTAGGTCTTATTCTGAAGGTAGAGAACCGTATAGGTCAGTTGTTTTTGCTCCCGAAGAAGAAGAATGACCTTCGAGCCCCAAATTCCAGATTGGGGTAATGAGTACAAAAACTATCTTGAAAGGCTCAAAAGCTATCATGATTGGTTGTGCAAAACAGGCATAAACAATGGATTAATAAGTGAAAAGCCCTTGCAATACATATGGGACGAATTCATAGTCCACTCGTTGTATTTTGGAAAAATACTGAAAAATATTAAAAATAATGATAAAAACATATATGACCTAGGCACAGGCGGTGGAATTCCTGGAATTCCTATTGCTTTAACTAACCCAAACAAATTATTCACGCTTGTCGACATAAGCGAAAGTAGAGCTTTTGAACTTCTAAGGCTAAAAAATATATTAAATATAGAAAATGTTGAAGTTCTTAATGAGAGTGCCGATGCAGTTTTAACAGATAACAACACGTACATTTCTCGCTGCTTTATCTCATCAAAAGACGTTTTGAAAAACATAAAACAATTAAAAAACGTAACATACATAGTCTCTTCAAACGGAGAAAATTTAAACGAAAATAAAGAAAAGTTTCACGTGAAACAAGAAAAATTCACCATTAATTCAACAAACATAAGACACATTGATGTTATAAATGTTAAGTGAAGGTTCTTACAATATTGTGCCAAAAAGGTGGAGTTGGTAAAACAACTTTTGTTGTAAATTTAGGAAAACTACTTTCACACAAAGGCCACAAAACTCTATTGATAGATACCGATCCTCAAGGAAATGTATCAACATACCTAAATTTTGATAAAAACTCTAAAGAAGCGCTAAACACAACAGATTTATTTGAAAACAGGCTAGGTAAAGAAATTATGAAAGTTTCTGAAAGTCTTTACTTAATACCTTCAAATAAATCAATAACTAAGCACAGTAATGAAAAAATTATAGGTGGTTCAAAACTCATGAAACATAAAAACTTTTTTATGGAAAAGGGCTTTGACTTAATTTTGATTGATACCCCACCAACGATAAGCTCTTTAACACAAGAGTCTTTAACAATAAGTGATTATTACTTGATACCATCAAAACCTGAATTTTTAGCTGTAGAAGGAGTTTCTCAAGCAATGGATTTTGCAAAGGAAACAATAAATAACGTTATCAAAGCGGACCCTATATTTTTAGGTGTTGTTTTAAACCAAGTTGACACTAGAAGATCAAGCTTTCAGTCCTTTGAAAACGAACTCAGGTTTTTATTGGCTGACAAACTTTTTAATTCAAAAATTTCCCAATTAACTGAAATAGCTGACAGCCCATTCTATGCTAAGACCGTGCTTGATTTCAATGAAAACAGCAAAGCAAGGCTTGAATTTATTGAGCTTTCCGAAGAAATTTTTGAAAAAGTGGGATTATGAAACGTACTTTAAGCGACCTAATAACCAATAGCGATACTAAAGATCTTGTGATAAAAAATGTGAATATCGACTCTATTAAGGAGAGTCCAACCCAGGCCCGTAAAAAGTTTGACCAAAAAAAATTAGAGGAATTAAGAGATTCGATATCTAAAAATGGAATACTCCAACCACTTATTGTTCAGAAGCTTGAAAACAATCAATATGAACTGATTGCCGGCGAGAGAAGACTGAGAGCATCTAAAATGCTTAAATTAGAATCTGTTCCCTGTCTTATAAAGGACGTAAGTCAAAGAGATGCAGCAGTTCTCGGAATAGTTGAAAATATTCAAAGAAGCCAGTTAAATTCAATTGAAGAGGCTTTGGCTTATAAAAATCTAAAAGAAAACTATGAACTTTCTAACGATGAAATAGGCTTTTTAGTTGGTAAAAGTAGACCTCATATTTCTAACATGCTTAGAATTTCTAACCTAAGCCCAAATGCTCAAAACGCTTTAAGTAATGAAGAGGTCTCGTTTGGCCAGATCAAACCAATTATAGTTTTAGAGCACAGCGTTCAAGATAAGATGCTGAAAGATATAATTGCATTAAATCTTTCTAGTAGAGATGTGGAAGAAAAAGTTCGTCAACTCCACAGTACTAACGCAGATGAAGAGTCTTTTCATTATAAAAATATGTTGGAAAATCTACTTGGAACAAAGGTCACATTTAAAAAAAGCAAAAATAAAACAAAAATAAGTTTTACATTAAATTCAAAAGAAGACCTTGATTCGTTTATAAAAAAAATCTCTTAATCTTTATAAATTTCCTTTAATTCCTCAAGAATGCAAGAAAGTAAATCGATTATTGCATATTGGTAAAAATTACCATTTATTACTAAAGTGACAGATTTAGTATTTTTTAAAACAGACAAAGACCTGCCCTCTGCAACAAACCCCATTGAGGATTCAATCTTTGTTGAGATTCTTTCACCAATTGAACTTGACGAATGTTTACCTTGGAAAAAATTTACTTTTAAACCTACAGAGTTTCTTAAACTCAAAAACAAAGTGGGATTAACTTTGTTTACGTACTCGATGCTGTTTTCTTCATCATTGTCTTGTGTGATTTCTGAAGAAAAAGAAATATTTAAGTTGTTTTCATTACAGAAGTCTTTTATTTTTTGATATAAACCTATCTGTTCTTTATAATCTCCACGGTTTTCTATGTCAAAACAGATTGAAAGATTGCTAGAACTCCCCTTAAAGGTTTTTACAGCTTCATTCAAAGATGTATTCATTGTTGGCCTTAGTAATTTTTTAATTTCAGCTGCAGTTTCTAGGCCTACCGTACCATCAATGGACAATCCTCTATTTTCCTGAAACAACTTAACAGATCTACTTACATTATTATCAAAAGTAGAATTTATCGGTTCAGAGTAAAAACCCAACCTAGAAAGATATTCTTGAAGCTCTTCTACATCAGAACCATATAAAACTGGTTTTGATAATAAAAGAATCCTATCACCCAAAACATAACCATTGTTTAAGAGTTCAAGCCATAAATGCTCTTTCGAAATAGTTTTTGAAAGGTTGTGATCTTCTATAAATAACTCTACAAGATTGATTAATTCTTCAACGTTTTTAGAACCAGGATAACCACATGAATTGAGTTTTATATTTATATCATCTAACTCTTCGTTTGAAAGTTCTTGTAAGTATTTTGTAAAGTTTAAATTAGTGGTCAAGCCATCTCTCAACATCCATTGCTGCTTGACACCCGGTACCAGCAGCAGTAATTGCTTGTCTGTATAAAGAATCTGCTACATCGCCAGCTGCAAACACACCAGGTACTGAAGTGCTTGTCTCCGTTGTGAACCCAGTTTTTATGTATCCTTTTTCATCAAGCTCTACAAGCTCGTCCAAAAATTTTACATTTGGATCATGACCTATAGCAACAAACACTCCATCAAGCTCTAATTCACTCGTTGTTTCGTTTTCTACATCTTTCAACTCAATTGATGAAACGCTCCCATCACCATTAATTTTTTCAACAGTTTTGTTCCAAACAACTTCTATTTGTTCATGATTTAGTACCCTGTCTTGCATTATTTGGCTTGCTCTAAACTGGTCTCTTCTGTGTATTACATAAACTTTTGATGCAAACTTTGTTAAAAACAGTGCCTCTTCCATTGCAGAATCACCGCCACCCACAACAGCAACAATCTTCTCTTTAAAGAAAAAACCATCACAGGTAGCACATGCTGAAACACCATATCCCTGTAATTCTTTTTCACCTTCTACTCCAAGCCATCTCGCTGATGCCCCAGATGCAATTATTACTGATTTAAACAGGTACTCTCCCTTAGAACTTGTTAGCTTAAAACCATTATCAAGTTTTTCTATTGAATCTATTGTTTCTGTTTTAATTTTTGTTCCAAACCTTTCAGCTTGTCCTTTAAAAACTTGCATTAATTCAGGACCCATAATGCCATCGACAAAACCTGGATAATTTTCAACATCTGTGGTTAACATCAACTGACCCCCAGATTCTAAACCTTCAAAAAGTACTGGAGAGAGACTTGCTCTTCCAGCATATATTCCTGCAGTATATCCTGCCGGACCAGAACCAATAATTGCTACACTTTCCATTACTTTTTTCTCCAATAATTTCTTAAAGACATAATTAAGAAGAGTAGTCCTATTGAGGCAAAAGCAAAGCCTGTTGGATTAATTCCAAGAAGTAACCCAAGCCCCTGCATAATTTTTATTATTCCAATAATAAGAAATCCCAAAGCCATTAAAAGCAAAACAACCAACAGAAATCCCATTGACGCAAACCCTGCAATTCTTTTTACAGGTTTAACAACTAACCTTTTAATAGTTTCAATTAAGCTTTCTACGGATTCTACAAAACTATCTTCTTGTTCCATATATCTAATATTAAGCGTTCAAAAATTATTAATGTAGTTCTAAAAATCTAACTAGTACTTAAGATTATGAAATTAGTTTTTGTAAATTCAAAACCATGTTTTGTATAGAGGCCTTTAGCAGCCTCGTTATTCTCTTGAGTATTTAAACGTATATTTATGTATTTTTTTTCTTTGGCAAAGTTAAGAACACTATTAAGCAATTTGGAACCATGACCATTGTGTTGATATTCTGTACTAATTCCAAATCTTTGTAAGAATGAAAAGTTTCTTGTTGCTCCCAAAATTGCATACCCAATAAGATTATCTCCGCTATATTCTTTGAACAAAAAGTTTTGATTACAGCTATCAAGAGTTTCTACAAATGCTGCCCTTGAATTTTGCCAATAAGGGCTAAATATAGATCTATCAAGATCAATTAATTCATCGATATTGTTTTTTGTAAAATTTTCACAATGCGAAGGCTCAATATTTTTTAGTTCTAAACTTCTTAAATTTATTGACAGAACATTTAATTTTTCAGCAGCATTCCATCCAGATGACAACCAACTGTGGGTTTCATTTTCTTGAACCATTGATGAATTAAATTTAAGCCCTGTATTTTCAGCTTCTAGTTTTATTCTTTTTAGAAGACTCCTCCCACCATAAACTTTTTCAAAATAAATTATTGAAGTAACATCGTTCCATTTTCTTGTTTGGTAACTCCCAACCCAAGAACTGTGTTTCGTTTTCTCATCTGTTAAATACATACTTAAGTATTTTCTTATCTTCATCGTGTGTTACCAGATTTACAGCTGTTTCATAATCAACTAAAGCCACTTCCTCAATTTCATCATCAGGCTCGCTATCAAACGCCTTCACAACATGCATTTTGAAAAACCAAACTGTTTTCTTAACTTTTTCATTATTAACCGATATTTCATATCGTGATTCAGCCAAGGGCTTTTCATCAGACAGTTCTACGATAAAACCGGTTTCCTCAGACACTTCTCTTTTTGCAGCATCTTTTGGTGTTTCACCTTCTTCCATGTGCCCTTTTGGAAAACCCCAAAACGACTTTGGATCGTCTACATATTCACTTTTTTTGTTTTTAACCAGTAGTACCTTGTTGTTATCTACAACAATTCCTCCAGCTGCAAAATCTACTTTTGAATTCATTCTTCTATTGTATCCACAGTTCTTCTAAGCTATCAATATGGTACCAATTACACTATTAAAATTAGTTGAGAACAATAGCTTTTTAAGCACTCTTTCTTCCTTGTATCACGGTAATGGTTTTGAGTTATATCTTGTTGGAGGTGCAGTAAGGGATGGAATACTAGACATCCCGACAAACGATTTTGACTTTACAACTAACGCCACCCCAGAAGAGTCAATCGAATTGCTTAAAAAAAATAATTACAAAACAACTGAGGTAGGCAAAGCTTTTGGGACAATTGAACTTTATGACCAAGAAAGGGTAGTGCATATAACTACTTTTAGGAAAGACACCTATGAAACAGATTCAAGAAACCCCGAAATAGAAAAAGCTTCTGATCTTGTTACAGATTTATCGAGAAGAGACTTTACAATAAATTCCATTGCCTATTCATTAGAAGCTAATGAATTAATAGACCCATTTTCAGGTTTAAAAGACCTTGCATCTGGAACTATATCAACACCAGATGATCCAATCATCTCCTTTTCTGATGATCCTTTAAGAATGTTAAGAGTATGCAGATTTGCAAGCACACATGGATTTTCACCAGACAATAAAACCTATATAGCAATGAAAGAAAATATAGAACGAATAAAAATAATAACAAAAGAGAGAATTAGAGATGAGATAAATAAACTTTTAGTTGGCAAGAGCCCATCAATGGGCATTCGAACTTTAGTTGAGAGCGGTCTGAGTTTATATATTATTCCAGAAATAAATGAACTTAAAATAGAAGTGGATCCAAAACACCACCACAAAGATGTTTATGAACATACACTAGCAGTTTTAGATGGGGTACCACCAAAACTCACACTTAGAATGGGAGCTCTTTTACATGATATTGCTAAACCAAACACTAAAGGAATAGAAAATGGAAAAGTACACTTTAGACACCACGAAGTAGTGGGCGCAAGGATGACAAAAAAAATATTAAAGGGCTTGAAGTATGATAACAAAACAATTGAAGATATAGCGCTACTTGTTGAACAGCACTTACGCCCCCATACTTTCAAGATGGGATGGACAGATTCAGCAGTGAGAAGATACATTGTTGATGCTGGACATATGCTTGAGGATTTAAATGAACTAGTAAGAGCGGATGTAACTACAAAAAACAAAATAAAAGCAAAAGAGATATATGAAAATCTTGATGAAATGGAAAAAAGGATAGAAGAAGTTAAAGCTAAAGAGGAGCTATCCAAAATTAGACCAGCTTTATCAGGAGATGAGATTATGGAACATTTTAACATTCAACCTGGACCTAAAGTTGGAGTTATTATGAAAGCCCTATATGAACAAAGGATCAACGACGGTGAGGTATCCAAAGAAGATGCTTTAAAACTTGCTGAGGAAACATATAAAAATTTATAATTGTATAAATATACAAACAAATGTATATTTATAAATATGACAAAAGCAACTATTCAAAGACAAAAGCTAATAGCTGACTTTATTGATTCTGGAAATATTTCATCACAGAACCAACTTAAAGGAATGCTTAAAAAGAACGGGACAGTTATTACGCAAGCCACTCTGTCAAGAGATTTAAATGAGCTTGGAGCTATAAAGAAAAGACTAAAAAATGGTAGATTGGTTTACTTGCTACCAAAAAATCAAGATAATAACGCTCAATACAAGATAGCCAAAAGAGCACTTCAAGACTTTGTTTTAGAAATAGAGCCAGTTTCTAACCAAGTTGTTGTTAAGACAACTACTGCTGCTGCTCAGGTAATCGCTGAGTCAATTGATAACTTGTACATCGAAGGTATAGTTGCATCAATTGCTGGAGATAATGTAGTTTTAATAATTACTCCAAATGAAAAGATAGCTAAAGACGTAGCAAACACTATTGAGAACAATATAAACTAACTGAATGCTCCTATTTTCAAAATATGAGAATACTTTTGACAATATTTTTATAAGCCAGCCTGTTGTTGATATCGATATAGAAGACTCCAACTGTTTTATCGTAAGATTTCCAAAATTCAGAAGAATAACGCATTTTATTCTTTCTTTTGATGCAGAGAATCTTTTTTTAGACTCAAAAAGTGCATTTGGTTACTCGTTTAACCTAGAGGAACTGCTTTTAAAACATGAGAACAATAGCGAAAACGGATACTTCGTCATGGGAGTTACATCAAATAAAAATAGAAAAAAACAATACAACCCTTATCCGCCAAGTAGAAACAACAACCATGCAATCAGTCATATACAATCAATTGTTGAACAATACTTACCTATAGTCTTAGCTGATTATGATGTTGAATTTAGTTCGACTAAAAGGATTGTTATGGGATCGTCAATGGGAGGTCTAATGTCAATAAAAACATCAATTTTATACCCCACCTTTGATAATGTTATTTCATTTTCTCCTGCATTTTGGTATGGATATACAGATTTTATAAACGACCTAAAGAACCTCAATAAGAAAACTATATGCAATATCTCCGTTGGTTCTGAAGAGGGTGAAATTTTTGAGGACAAATCTAACATTATCAAACCTGCTGAATGGGGTTTAGATTACACCAACAACAATGACTTCTACGTTTCTGGTGTAAAAAAAATTAATGAAACTATCAAAGAAAACAATATTGAGACAAACTTCATTCAACTGCCAAAAGGGAAGCATAATGAAAATTCATGGAACCAGCTATTAGATAAATTTTTGATTTCTACATAAAACACTAGCAATTTGGGGCTGTTGTACATTATTCTTATTCAATAGATGAATAATTCTACCGACGCAAGAAAACATTTAGCACAACAAATTGGAAATGGTGCAGTGTTAATTCATAGTGGAAAAATTACATATAGAAATAATGACACTTGGTATCCGTTCAGACAAGATTCAAATTTCTACTACCTAACTGAATGGCCCGAGCCTGAAGCCCATGCTGTTATTTTAATTAAAGATTCAACACCCGAACTGCATCTATTTGTTCAGGATCGCAATGAAGAAATGGAAACATGGGATGGAAAAAGAATTGGGCAGGAGGGTGCATTAGAAAAATATAATGCAACAAAAGCTTATTCATTTAATGATTACCAAAAAGAACTTGGAAACCTTCTTGAGGGCGTAACAGATGTATATTGCGATTATTCTTCTCCATTTTTTGAACAATATGACAGAGACGGCTTAGCACACGCTATTCCTTATGATCAGAGAGGATCTGAGTTTAGTAAAGCAACACTACATTCATTATCTCCCTTGATTTCAGAATTACGATTAATTAAAAATAATGGCGAGTTAGAGCTATTAAAAACTGCCTGTGACATAACAGTATTAGGTCATATTGAAGCTATGAAACACACTGAGCCAGGAAAATACGAGTATCAGATTGCCGCCGAAATGGAAAAAGTATTTTATGACAATGGAGCAGAAAGACTAGGATATCCATCAATTGTTGCAGGCGGTGATAATTCTTGTATTCTCCATTATTCAACAAATAGAGAAATTCTTAATGAGGGAGAACTCCTTTTAATTGATGCAGCAGCAGAGTACGGAATGTACTCCTCAGATGTAACTAGGACATTTCCAATACACAAGAAATTTTCTTCACCACAAAAAGATATATATAACGAAGTATTAAAAGCTCAGAATCTAGGAATAGAAGGAGTTGTTGTAGGCAACTCTATGAAAAATCTTCATGAAGATACTATAAAATCATTATCTGAATCAATGGTGAATTTAGGTCTAGTACCTTTAGGAGTAGATGAAACAGTTTCAATGATGCACTTTTTTGAATTTTTTATGCACGGTACAGGCCACTGGCTTGGACTTGATGTACATGATGCTGGAAGCACAGAGGTTGACGGTCAACCTAGACAATTCAAAGATGGAATGGTGACTACAGTTGAACCGGGAATTTATGTTCGTCCAACAAAACCTGTAATTGAATTTCCACTAATTGAACGAGATCCAAAAAAAATTAGAGAAAGAAGAAAACTGCTCGGTATGGAAAAAGCAACAATTCTGGAAAAAGAAGAAATTAGCAATGCAAAAACTATTAAGCATGAAATTCCGAAAGAACTTCTGGGTATAGGAGTTAGGATAGAAGACGATATTATATGCACTAATGACGGACCAGTAAACATGACCGAAAAAGCTCCAAAAACTATTGAGGAAATAGAAGCTATTACTTCATAAGCAAATGTCATCACCAAAATTAATTTATTCAATTTATGAAAATCGTCTACAAAATAGACTCAAAAAAGAAAACCTTCCCAAACATATAGGACTAATTCATGATGGTCACAGAAGATACGCAAGGAAAGAAGGCCTCTTAAGTTTCGAAGTATCTTATAAAATTGGAATGACCAGACTTAAAGAGTGTATAGCATGGTGTGATGATGTAGGGATTGACCACATAACCAGCTGGCTGTTATCTAGAGAAAATTTAGCAAGGCCCAAAGAAGAACTAGAGCCATATTTTGAGATACTAAATGAGCTATTTGAAGATTTATTAATTGATGACGTTGTTGATAATTTTAAAATTGAATTTATTGGAAGCACAGATCTTCTTCCAGAATTCTTACAGACAACCATTGAACAACTTGAAGAGGTCCGAGGGGGTGGTCAAAAAACTTTAACAATAGCCCTTGGATATGGTGGCAGACAAGAAATCCTTGATGCTATTAAAGGATTGATCGATGATAACAGAAATGAAGAAAATGATTTCGATAGGTTGATTGAAAACGTTACTGATGAACAATTAAGACAACATCTCTATTCCCCAAAAGCCCCTGATATAGATTTGATAATAAGAACTAGTGGAGAATCTAGACTTTCTGGCTTCTTGCTTTGGCAAAGTGCTTATTCAGAAGTAATTTTTCAAGATGTATATTGGCCAGAATTTAGAAAAATTGATTTTCTTAGATGTCTTAGAGAATATTCACAAAGAGAGAGAAGATTCGGTCAATAAATTTAATGTTACATATAGTTGCATAAAAAAGAATAGATGATATTATGTTACTAAGTATTACATAAAGGAAAAACATTGAATTTAGTTGGATTAAAAGAATTATCCGAACTGCTAGATGTTTCTTACGACACATTAAAAGTTTGGAAAAACAGAAATAGATTACCAGATCCATTTCAAGTTATTAGTGGAACACCAGTCTGGGACTGGGATGAATCTGAGGAAGACTTTAGATCAATTCAAAAAAACGAAAACTCTGGTAGGCCAAGAAAACCTAAAATTTCTATAGCCGGTGGTTTGGTTGAGATTGATTTAAATGAAAATAAAAAAGATAAAGACGGTAATGTTTCAATTAGGGTAATGGGCAAGTCATTCGTAGACATACAAACTGAATCTGCTGAATCTAATTCAAAATCAAAAAATGTTTCTATAAGAGTTTTAGGTAAAAAAGTAGTAGATATAAATACTGATGATTTCATTGAAGTTGATAAAGAGGATAAAAGTAGTGAAAACAGTTGAAGTAAAAACTAGAAAAATTCCAGGAATAATAATTTCATTGCTACTTCTTTATCTGACTGCGGTAGTAAGCATTTTTGTTTTAAAAGTCGCCTTTTTCTTTGCAGCTATTGGGGTTATTTTTAAATCGTTAACTAGATGAACAATTCCCATACACCTTTAGCTAAGTTCATTCACTGGACTTTTACCGTGCTATACGCTTACGGAATATTTAAACAGGTGGAAGACCTTGAAGACCTTAACGACGTATCTTTGCTTAATTTCGAGATATTTTTTGCAATTGTTTTCTTAATTATTGTTTTGCTTAGATATTTTTACATGAAAGATGTTAAAACGCTTCTAGGTGCACATGAGGAAATGCACAAAGGTCATCTGTTTATAGCCAAAGCTACTCATAGGCTTGTTTATATTAGTTTGATAATGCTACCAACAACAGGTTTGTTAATTGCAGGAATGTTAGCAGCAGATATTCCAGGCATGCAAATAGCAATAGGTCTACATGAATTTTCAGCTTTTTTAAGTTACGTGACAATAGCTATACACGTTGGCGCATCACTTTATTCAAGATTTAAAGGAGAAGGAGTGTGGAACGGTATGGTACCTATCTGGAAAGAAGGTGGTAAAAATGAATCTGAGCTAATTTCACATTTAGAAAAAGCTGAAGATAAAGTTTACGAAACAATTGAAAAAACTTTAAGGTTATAAAACACTTAGTCTAAAATCGATACATGCAAGATTTTCTAAATTCCACAAATTTTACTCAAATTTTTATTGCTCTCATATTGATCAAGTTTTTATTAGAAACTTATTTAAAAATAAGAAACCTTAAATCTATTGACAACAATAAAGACTCTGTACCGCCTAGATTTAAGGATGTTGTAACAGAAGAAGAGTACAAAAAATCAATCCTCTACAATACAGATCGAATTAAATTTCAGATATTTACTGCTTTATTTGGCTCAGTTGTTCTTGTCATTTTTACAATCGGGGGCCTACTTAATTATTTAACTCAAGTTGTTATGGACATGACCTCATCAAATGTCTTGGGAGCAGTACTTCTTGGATTACTTTTAATAATTGTTGAAGAGATAATTTCAATTCCGATATCAATATATTCAACTTTTGTGATTGAAGAAAGACATGGTTTTAACAAAACAACCAGAAAAACATTTGTTACTGACATATTTAAAGGACTCCTTATTTCTGGCGCAATATCTTCTATTCTTTATGCAACTGTAATTTTTATTATTATTAGCGCGGGTGATCTATGGTGGATTTATGCATTTGCTGCAGTCTTTACCTTACAGGCCATAATTTTCTTTTTATACCCAGTATTAATTATGCCTTTATTCAACAAATTTGAACCATTAGATGACGAACAATTTAAAAAACCAATTGAAAAATTATTAGAAAAAGTCGATTTTAAATCAAAAGGTTTATTTGTGATGAATGCAAGCTTGCGTAGCACACACGGTAATGCATTCTTCACAGGCTTTGGAAAAAACAAGAGAATTGTATTTTTTGATACACTTCTAAAAACAATTAACCCTGATGAAATGGAAGCAATACTTGGGCACGAATTGGGTCACTATAAACTAGGCCATATTCGTAAAACATTAATCAGCTCTTTAGTTTTTGGTTTCCTAGGATTTTATATTTTAAATGAAATATTTAAGAGCGATAATTTTTTCATAGCCCATGGTTTAGAAAATTTAACAGTGTATTCAAAGTTTTTAATGTTCTATTTAGTTATTGGTTCCTACACATTCTTCACTAAGCCTATAACATCTGCTTTATCTAGGAAGAGAGAATTTGAGGCAGACGATTTTTCCTTTCAATTTACTGATGGAGAACACATGATATCTGGTTTATTAAAACTCACTAAAGATAATGCTTCTAATTTAACTCCCGACCCCCTTTACAGTTCTTACTATTACTCACACCCTCCAATTGCTGAAAGGGTCGCAAGTATAGAAAATAAGTTACAATAGTAATAGAAACATGAGCACTGCAGACGAAATTAAAAAGTTAAATGAATTACTCAGAGATAGGGTTATATCTCAAGAAGAGTTTGACGCACAAAAAGATAAACTTCTTAAAAAAAGCAGCCCATCAGAAAGCGATTCTCAGTGGGTTGTAACTTTGCTTTTAGCATTTCTTCTAGGAGTTATAGGAGCGCACAGATTCTATGTCGGGAAAACAGGGACTGGAATATTAATGCTTTTGACCTTTGGAGGCTTGGGAATATGGCTATTAATAGATTTAATTCTTATCATTACAGGACAATTTACTAACAAAGATGGAGAAAAAATAGCTAGAATTTAGTCCTCTAGGCTTATCCAGTAAACCCCACCAGCTCTTGTACCAGCGTACAAAATTCTTGTTTCAGGATTCAGCTCTAAAGAAAAAACTCCAGGATGTAGTAATCCTTTATTGAAATCTTCCCATGTTGTTCCACCATCAGTGCTTTTATAGACTCCGAAATCTCCTAATGCACCTCTGTCTCCTGCAAGCCTAAAGTAATCGACTGTTGCTAAATAAAGCATATTGCTATCTTTTGGATCAACTGCAATATCACCCACGCCAAATGGTTCAGATATTTGTGGTACATTAAGCTGTGTCCAGTTTGCTCCTCCATCAGTGCTTTTATAAAGCCCGTCATCGTCTGTACCTAGGTAAAGAGTATTTGAATTATTTGGATCAACAACTAAAACATTTGTCTCCAAAGTATTTAAACCATTATTTATTTGTTCCCAGCTTGAACCTCTGTCTACACTTTTGAAAACACCTGCACCGTCACCTATTTTATCCGTGTAGTCTGTTTGACCCTGAGTAGTGGCATAGAACACATCACTATTATTTGGATCTATAACTAATTTGCTTACGTGAACATCACGAGTAAAACCATCGTCTGAGTTTCTCCAAGATTCACCTAAGTTTTCAGAACCTGTGATACCCACTCCTCTTTTAGCTGATTGATCGCCTCCACTACCTACTAATACTTTGTAGGGGCTTTCTGTCTCAACTATTATCCCGTGATAATGACAGTTTCCACCTCCTGGTTCTGGATCGTCACAGAGATCCGCACCACCAATAATTTCCCAGGACCTCCCAGCATTTTCGGACTTGTAGACACCACCACCAAATGTCGCAAATACAATATCTGGATCAATAGGGTGAGGAGCTAGTTGCATTCCGTACCAATTTTTGATTCCAAAAGAGGCGAAACCCCAATTTTTACCATTATCAATGCTTTTAAATATTCCAATATTGTAAGTTGTTGCATACATTGTTCCATCAGTAGCAGTTGCTATATCAACAACCTCAGAACCAACAAATCCAGTATTTGTCTCAATCCAACTACTTCCTTCGTCGTATGTTCTGTACACTCCTTGAAGTCCAGCCATAATTACTTCTGTACTATTTTCACCTGTCATTATTATTTCAACACCCACATCAGGAATTATTGGGTGTTCGCTAGTGCTTAGAAATTCTTCAGAAGAATTACCCCCATTTTTGCTAATAAACGTAACTCTTGAAAACACAGAATAAACTACATTTTCATTGAAATCATCTACATAAACACCACCTTCAGAAGGGTCTCCACTTACTCCATCTAGTAAAACCCAGCTACTTCCTCCATCAACACTTCTGTAAATTCCAGCACAATACCTAGCAACATCTTCTTCATAATCTGGGTCTTCATCTTCTAAATTAAAACAGTCGGCAAAAGTATATTTCCCAACTCTTACATAAACTACGTCTGAGTTTTCTGGATGAATAGCAATACCATTGACATCTGACCTATGAAAAGATTCACTTACTATTTTCCAAGTTTCTCCCGAGTCCTCGGTTTTTGCTACTAGGTTGTCAGTCCCAACAAAAATAGTGCTTGGATTTTGTGGATCGACATATATGGTTTCGATTCTATCAATTTCTTCTTCATCAAGATCTTGTCCTTCTTCTAGCTCAATTTCTTCAAACACTCCTTTTGGCACGGGATTAGTTCTTGTCCACTGACCTCCCCAATCAGGAGAAATATAAACAGCTGAGTTTTCTATTGGAGAACAATCTCCATTTTCATCATCTTCACAGTCTTCTCCAAATGGTAAATATCTACCTGCTACATATAGAAAATCCATAGTTTTGTCTATAGCAATTCCTGTATATTCAACCACACCAGGCTCAAAATTTCCTACGGGATTTGTTTCTGTCCATGTGAGGCCTTTGTCGAGTGATATAAATAATTTTGAGTCCGATGTGTTTGATGCTTCTGTAATGAAAGCAACTCCATCTGGATTATGTTTACCAACAACAACTCCAGCCATATTTCCGCCTATAGTTTTTTTCAATTCCCAAGTAAAAGTCTCTTTGTCAATAAAATATAAGTTACTATCGGCAAACCCAGAGTTATCTGTTGTAGTTGCCCAGTATCCATCTACAGTTTTAAATAAGCTTGTTACGGTTCCACCAAATGGTCCATTTACTTGATTCCATTTAGAAGAACTTAGTGCTGGATCTGGTAAATCTGGTAATTCAGGAGGTATAAATTCTGCAACTTCATTATCAGCTTCTTCTTCATCGCTATCTTCTTCTTCATCATCATTTTCTTCTTCAAAATCAACACTTTCTTCATCAGAAGATACTTCAACCAATGTAGGACCAGAGGAATCACCGCTTGAACAGGCAGAAACAACTAAAAAAAACAAGAATAAAACGATTAATTTATTACTTATTTTTAACATTTACCGAAATATTAGTAGTAAAAACTATACGTCGCTTGAATATTTTAGGGAACACTCAGTACAAACAAAGCTTGCAATGTTAATGCAACTGTTATGAATAAGAAAATATATTGTGTTTTATCGCTTTTTTGATGCCCAAATATTTTAACCGACAAATCATGAGCTAAAACCACACTTAGCATATGTCCTGCAAGGGTTACGATTACCATAACTGTCCATAAAACAATTGGCTCCAAAAAATAATCAACAGTAGTTTCTTGTGCGTTAAATAGGTTCCACCCAAAACCTAGAGGATCATTAAGTCTGTATAACAATGTTTGAGACTCAAACAAGAGTAGCCCTAGGTAATGTGTTACATGATATGCAAAAGCAATTGGCAGCATTGTGTGGCCAAATTTAAGCGAGATTTCATTAAGATTATAATTTTCTCCGCTGACGCGTATTGCAAAATAACAAGCAAATCTATAAAAAATTATGACAATCAAATTCATCGAGAGAAAAGCAATTGTTGAAAAAGATGTTTCATAGCTTCTAGTTCCAAACAGATTGAACCAAAATGTTGTCTCTCTCAGTCCATCGTAAGTAACTGTCCCAATCATTAGAAGAATAAAGTACTCCATTCCTTTCAGCTGAGCCAGGTTGGAGAGATTATTTAAAAGATTTCTGAAAACAGGAGCTTTATGAGTCACCCTCATTTTGCTGTAAAGATGATGAAGAACAAGTAAAGGGTCAACTTCGATAATAGTTTTTTTGTAAAACTTTTGAATAAGCGATACAACGACAATCAGCAGTATAAACACGATACCTATATGTCTTGGATTGCCAGGTTTGGTCCAAACTAATTCAAACCAAGTTAAACAAATAAACAAGAAAGATGCGACATATACATTTTTAGAATCCCCTTCTTGATTCACAATTATTGATAAAGGATTGAACTTTGCGTATAAATCACCAAACAGAAGGCCAAGAACAGGAACTCCAATCCATAAGAAAACCCATAACATCAAAGGAGTAATTGAAACCTTAGCTGCTTCATTATTTACTAAACCAGGAACGGTTAATAAAACCAGCACTAAGAGACCTAAAAGCTTTCCGCTCGGTGATTGTTTTGTTGAAAAAAGCCTCTCTTCAGATGTTAAAATTGATTCCTTCCAAGAAACTTTTAGAAATACAAAAGTAAGAACTACAGTTAAAACCGCTGCATTGAGAACCATATTGAACGGAATAGGCAAGTCCCCAACGTTTATAATTCCGTGACCTAAGCTAGGTTCAATAAACATTGGATAACTTAATTATATGTTTTTCAATCATCAAATCCACACTACAATTAATATGGATTAAACAGGGAAAAAATTATGTGTATAGTTTGTAACATTACTCAGAACGAATTTATTGAAACAGCCTTAGCAGTAGAGAACGTCTTTGATGGTGAATACATGACAATTCCACTCACAACAACACCAGAGCAAATCCATTCTTTTGAGGTTATTCAATCTATGCTATTGAACGCTAACTTAATAGCTTTAATATTTTAATTTTATTTACAGTTAGAACACTTATCAGTACATATTCCAAACATTTCGACTCTGTGGTCGTTAATTACAAAATTAAATTTTTTTTCAATTTTTCTTATTTCTTCCGATAACAAATCTTCAAATTCATTTGATAAATTTACATCAATTATTTCACCACAGTCACTACAGAATAGATGATGGTGATGAACATGGTCTTCTAAAAGCAGTTCAACAACTGTTGTGTTATCCGGAGAAGTAAACTCGTTCAAGATATTTATTCTCTTTAAGTCGCCCAAAACTCTGTATAGTGTTGATTTTGCTACTTTGTCTTTAAGTTTTTTCTGAAGTTCATCAATTGTTTGAGGATTACGATTTTCCATCAATGCTTCAAGAACAAGAATTCTTGGATTGGTAATAGACACATTGCGTTCTGATAATATTTTTCTTGAACTTTCTGACATGAATTTATTATACTTTGCAACTTGAAAAAAAATGAGAATAATTCTTCAATATGCTTGACAAAAAAATAAATGAGACTTAATCTCATTTATTGTGATTATTAGAAGGAGAATTTTTTGAAAAATAAACTAAGTTTTAGATTTGGTGTGATCGCACTTTCATTAGTGTTGATAGCTTGCTCCGGTGGAAGCGCTGAGGCAGGTTGTCCTGAAATAGATGGAAGAGAGATTAATGTTGTAGCAACTACACCAATGATTGGAGAATTCGTTAGCCAAGTAGGTGGAGACAATATAAACCTAACAGTTTTAATGCCGCCTGAAGCTAATCCCCATACCTACGAACCAGCGCCACAGGATGCTGGAAAAATAGCAGATGCAGATCTAGTTTTTTACACAGGGCTAATGTATGAACCAGCACCACTAATTGAGCTACTTGAAAACTCAGTTTGTGGTTCGGAAGCTTTAGCTGAAGTTGGAGAAAGGGTTTTTCCAATAGAATTTAAAGAAGGCGGTCATGACGACCACCATGGTGAAAAAGGACATGATGACCATGACGAAGAAGGACATGATGACCATGACGAAGAAGGACATGATGACCATGACGATCATGGTGGACATGAAGGCCATGGCCACGGTGCTTATGATCCTCACTTTTGGTTTGACCCAAATAGAGTCGTCTATGCAGCAGAGTTTATAGAGTCAAAGCTAGTACAGTTTGATCCAAGCAATTCAGCGAACTATGAAGCTGCTGGAGAAACCTATGTATCAGAGTTAAAAAGCTTAACTAGTCAGGTTTCTGAGTTAATTTCATCAGTGCCTTCACAAAACAGAAAGCTCATAACCACACATGAGTCTTTAGGTTATTTAGAGGCTAAGTTTGGACTTGAAGTATTGTCAACAATCATTCCTGATTTAGACTCTTCAAATGAGATTTCACCATCACAGCTTGTTGGTGTAATTGATGTAATTGAAGACAATAATGTAAAGGTGATCTTTATTGAGTCAGAAGCCCCATCTGTTTACGCTGAAACAATTGTCGCTGAGACAGGAATAAAAGCTGTAGAAGGCTTATGGGTAGAGACCTTAAGGCCTGGTCAAACCTATCCAGAGTTTTTAATGACTGCTGTTGAATTAATTGTGGAGAATTTAACAAATACTGATTAAGTTAGTTGTAGATAACTTTCGCTACCCGTAAGAAAGGTATCACAATGACAACAACAGAAGATAAGTTATTAGATGACACAGCAATCATCATTTCAGATGGTTGCTGTGTTCAACTAGGTACAACACCTGCATTAGATGATGTGACTTTTCGTATCAATAAAGGTAAAAAAGTTGCAGTAGTTGGTCCTAATGGTGGAGGTAAATCAACCTTGTTTAATGCAATGGCAGGCATAGTTCCTATAGTTAACGGATCACTGAAAATTAATGGATTAAACCCTAAAGAAGCAAAGGGATCTATTAGCTATGTCCCCCAAAGAGATCTAATAAATCGAAATTTTCCACTTTCAGTCAAACAAGTTGTCGAGATGGGATTGATTAGTAAGAAGTCGTTGAACCTTTTTTCAAGAAATAAAATAAACTCAAAGATCAAAGAAGCTCTTGAAAATGTGGGTCTTCTAGAAAAGATTAACGTAAATATTAACAAACTATCAGGTGGTCAGTTTCAGAGGGTATTAATTGCAAGAGGGCTTGCACAAGACGCAGATATTCTTTTATTAGACGAAGCATTTAGCGCTGTTGATGTAGGTGCACAAGAAGATATTATGAGTTTAATAAGTGATATTAATCTTGATGGCAAGACAATTCTTGTTGCAACACATGATTTAAACAATCTAGAAGATAAGTTTGATGAGGTTCTATGTCTCAATAGACATTGCTGTGCATATGGAGATCCATCAGAAGTATTAACAAAAGAAGTAATTGAGGAGATGTATGGTTCACATTATGATATGTTCAAATATCATACCTCAGAAAGTCATAAGCAAAACAATGATTGAGATTTTAATCGAGCCCTTCAAATATGAATTTATGGTTCGCTCAACTATCACAGCCATAGCTTCGGGAACTATGCTTTCATTACTAGGGCCTTTTGCAATAAATAGAAACATGGGCTTTATGGCTGATGCAATGGCTCATGCAACCCTACCAATTATTGCAATAGGTGTTTTTCTAGGGTTTAGCATTTCTGAATTAGGTGTTCCAGCTTCTATTTTGATTGCCTTTTTTCTAGGATATATTATTAAAAATTCAAATGTTGGTGAAGATACTGCAATAGGTATTATTTTCTCTTCCTTTTTTGCCCTTGGCTTTGTTTTAATATCAATACTTAATGTAACTATTAATTTAGAAGATTTACTTTTTGGTCAAATATTAGCTGTCAGTAGATTCGATGTTTACATAGTTGTTTCAATGTGTATCGTTGTAGTTTGTCTTTTAATAGTTTTCTTCAAGCAATTGCTGTTTTATTCTTTTGATCCTATTGGTGCTGAAGTTAAAGGTTTAAATACAAATTTTTTAAATTACCTATTTCTTGTTGTTTTATCAGTAGCAATTGTTGCTTCACTTCAAACAGTAGGTATTATTCTGGTCTTAAGCATGCTTCTGATACCCGCTGCTGCATCAAAACAAATAACAGAAACTTTTGTGTCTTCAATCTATATAAGTATTATTTTTGGAATTATTTCGTCAGTTTCTGGATTATATTTGTCCTATTTTTACAATCTGCCTTCAGGTCCAACAATGTCGTTAGTTGCAACCGGTATATTTATAATTTGCTTTTTTATTAATAAACTAAAAAAAGTAAAAATTCAATAAATTTATGTTTTCGATTTGGCTTCAAAGTACCGAACACAATAAAGAAATCTATGACTTGATTACAAGATTTGCAAAAGAAGAAGTAAAAGACCCATTTTTTCCACACGTAACCTTAGTAACGAAAATTTCTACTTACGAAAAAGCAATGAATATTTTAAAACTGCTTTCCAATGAAAAATGTATTATTAACTTTGACAAGATATCAACGGGAGAAACATACTTTCAAAGACTTTACCTTGAATCATCAGACAATACTTATTTTTTTAACTCTGTTTCAAAAATAGAAGGCTGGCCAAGTTTATGGGTACCTCATTTATCTTTGTACTACGGGGATGAGCTACCCAAATCTTTTGACCTGGGGGAGCTCAATAAACTCATCCCTGTAGCACTCACTTTTGACACTATTGCTGTTTACAAAACAGGACCACAAGTGTCAGAGTGGAAGGAGATAACCACTCTTTATTTGGATTGATTCCAAAACAACAAATATATTTGTGATACCTAAACAATTGCAAAACTTTCATTTGAAAAATCTATTAATAAGCTTTGGGATGTAGATATCATTGAAAAATTGCTTTCACCAACACCAAGAATTGCTGGAATATTGTGCTCAGCACACCTTATCGCCATGTGAGAGTTTGGCCCTCCATACTGGGTAATCAAGGATTTGATTTTATAATTAAAAATCCAATCCCATCCGGGGTCTGCTGCTGGAATAACTACAATTTTATTATCGAGGTCATAAGGCTGATTTGAGTAATTTTCTAGAAGTAAAACTTTCCCAGAAACTGTTCCTTGTCCAATGTAATTTCCATCTTTGCTCATTTCCTCATATAAATAAAAATCATCAGATGACGAGATTAAGTCAGGCATTAATGTGTTTTTAAGATCTAAATTAATTCTATTTTCTTGGTTAAATTCAATATTTAGTCTTTGAAAAAGTTCTTCGTCGCTTATATTATGCTTCTCTATTTCATTTAAAATACCGTCAATTCCTTTTGTGTAGTAAAATTTTGAATTCTCTCTTGTTGCAATAGCCGTCTGAAACATTTCAACCCAGGCTGATGCCGTGTATGGAATATTGTTTAATTCAAAATATTTATCAATATTTGAAAATATAACTTTTTGCAATGAAATATTTTCATCTTGCGGTTCACTATTATGAACTAAAATCTCTGTAAACTCTAAATTATTTTTTAGATTAGATGAAGACAGGTTATAGTTACCGGCCCTTACGTGTCCATAAATGTCTAAAAAGCGACTGAGACTTTTTTTTCCGAGTTTGACCTGATAGGCGTCCGACTTCATTTTCGTACTTATTGACTTTACTGACAACAGTAATGAGTTCTTTTGTGCTTCGGTAATTACATCTTTTCTCAAAAGATTGTTTAATTGAGCAAAATATACAAATCCCAGCCTTGAATGATGAGTAAACGGCAACGCCATATTGTCTCTAATAAATTTTATATTTTCTTTTTTAGAGTATTTAAAATTCCCATCAAGCAAAGAGAATGCCCTTAACATAGTTTCATTATTTTTTTCTAGGGTTGATTTGTTTAAGCTATCAATTTCAATTAAATCCTGATGCCATTTCTGAATCTCTTCTGGGCTAATAATGTTTTTATATTCAACAGCAAATTCATCTTCAGTATCAAACACATATGAGGATCGAGAGATATTAAATTCAATTGAATCATGTAATTGCGGGTTCTCTTTTAATTTTTCTAATTGATGCTGTATTATTTTTTCACAGCTGTCGACTTTTAAGCTTCGAGTTAAAAAACTATTTAAACTATGGTTTACATTTATATAGGCTACATTATTGAAAAGTTCCATTAATTTAGCCGGTTTATATTTTCTATAACCAAATTCACCACGCTGTATATTCCATGTTGAGTCTGTAAACATAAATTTGTATAAACCAAATGCAACATTGTCGGGTTTTTTTCCAATCATTTCGGCTGGATTCATGTCTGACATATTGCTAAAAAGCTGATTGATACCAAAACGATCGCTCGTAGTATTTTTTATAGAGTCATACTTTTTGACACTCTGCTCAATTATTTTTTTCTCTGTAAATATCAAATCCTTATTAACTTTTTTCTCCATCAGAGGCCGAACTTGTAAAAGCAGAGGTGAAGAATTCTTATCCAGAACCATTTCAATGTCTAAATGTTTGTTCCCAAATAAATCTTCTAGTTTTGTCAGAATTTTTAGATATACGGAATATTCCTTATATTTATTTGGCAACTTGTTTATTGATCTATGAACATAGAAATTTTTAATCTGATTGTACTTTCCAGATGTAACTGCATCAGTTTCTGGCCCATTATAAATTGAAAATGAACGATAAAGAGAGTCTGTCCCAACCTTAAAAGATGTAAGCACAGATACGCTCTTTGCGTTTTTTACATAATCTTGCAAAATTACGGTTTGATTGGTATCTTTTTCATAGCTACTCAAGACCTGATTCCATGATTCTTTTATATCTTCTATTCTTTCCTTGCTAATTGGTCCGATGGAAAGATATTTACCTGCATTAGAGGAGCTCTCCAAGTCTTCATTAGAACTATTACTTCTTATCATTATTTCTTCTGAAAAATTATTAAGAATCTCGTTAATATTTCCTAAATCTTCCAAAGAAAGCTCTCTAAAGTATGGAATTTTTATATCCGTATGGTTTGCTACGAACTCTAGGTTTTTAGCTTTGTTACCATAATTTATTCGATCATCCATTTTTTACCTATTTTTTGACTGACTCCAAAGCTACTTGAACTTTTTCAGACGGAAATTCGTAATCAACCATCTCTCCACTCAAAAAGTTTTCATAAGCTTTCATATCAAAGTGACCATGTCCACACATTGCTGTCAAAACGGCAATACTTTCAGAATTTTGGTCAGCATCTTTCACTGCCCTAATTGCTGATGCAATTGCATGAGTTGCTTCTGGAGCAGGTACTATGCCCTCTGTCTTAGCAAATAGTTGACCAGCTTCAAAGCATTCTTTTTGACCAATCGCTTCTGCTTCTATTGCTTTGTCTTCATAAAGTGCACTCACAAGAGGAGCCATTCCATGGTATCTCAACCCACCGGCATGAATCGGATCTGGGACAAAACTTGAACCAAGAGTGTGCATTTTGACAACAGGTGCCATTCCTACTGAATCCCCAAAGTCATATGTGTAAACACCTTTAGTTAATGAAGGGCATGCCTCTGGTTCAACCGCACGAATAATAGTTTTTTGCTCTGTTTTCATATTGTTCCTAGCAAACGGTGAAAATAGCCCAGTAAAGTTTGAACCACCACCAGTACAACCAACAATTATATCTGGGTAGTCATCAGCCATCTCCATTTGTTTCAGTGCTTCAAGACCAATTATTGATTGGTGCATGAGAACATGATTTAGGACACTTCCTAATGCGTATCTTGTTCCTTCTTCCTTCCTTGCAACCTCAATTGCTTCAGAGATTGCTATTCCAAGGCTTCCTGGAGTATTTGGATCTTCTGACAAAAATTGTTTACCGATATCAGTTCTCTCAGACGGGCTTGGATGGACAGTAGCACCATATATCTCCATCATTGTTTTTCTGTAAGGCTTTGACTCAAAAGACGCAGCTACTTGAAAAACTTCAAGCTCAATTCCAAAGGCTTGACATGCAAATGACAAAGCTGAACCCCACTGACCAGCACCCGTTTCTGTAACCATTTTTTTTATTCCTTCTTCTGCGTTGTAATAAGCTTGAGGAATTGCTGTATTTGGTTTGTGAGAACCTGATGGTGACCCACCTTCGTATTTATAATATATTCTTGACTTTGTTCCCAAAGCCTTTTCAAGCCTTAAAGCCCTATACATCGGTGAAGGCCTGTATAGCTTATACAAATCTAAAACAGGTTCAGGAATATCTATATAGCTTTGGTCAGACACTTCCTGCAGAATCAACCCCATTGGGAATAACGGTGCTAAATCCTCTGGACCGATTGGATCCATAGTCTGTGGATTCAACTGCGGAGGTAAAGGATTCGGTAAATCAGGCACAATGTTGTACCACTGTTTTGGAATATCATTTTCATCTAATAAATATTTGTACTGTTCTTTCATTTTTACTCCTTTGTTTGGGTTGAGCCCGGAGTTTTAATTTCAGTGACAGTAACAAAAAAACCGGGCTGTGCCCGGTTTAAGAACTAACTAGTGGGGCACCTACCTATGTAGTTGACCACCAATTCCAGCTAGTTATATTTTTCATTACATATAAGGTACCAAATAATACTTAAGATGCAAAATTTATTTAAGTAAAATTTTTAATTCTCCTATTCTTTATTAAATGGAAAACATAATACAAGCTACAAAGCTGACCAAAATTTATGGAGAAAAAGAAACCAGCGTTACAGCACTAGATAATGTAGATGTCCAATTTAATGAAAATGAATTTACAGCAATAATGGGACCTTCTGGTTCTGGTAAGTCAACATTGCTTCATTGTTTAGCAGGTTTAGATAGACCAACAGCAGGACAAATATTCCTGAAAGATCAAGATATATCAACTTTAAATGACAAACAATTAACAAAAATCAGGAGAGATAGTTTTGGATTTGTTTTTCAAGCTTTTAATTTAATACCAACCCTAACTGCCGAAGAGAATATAACCTTGCCAGCATCTATTTCAGGTAAAAAACCAGATATGGACTGGATTAAACAAGTTGTAGAAACAGTTGATATCGGTGACAGATTAACCCATAGGCCCAATGAGTTATCTGGTGGTCAACAGCAGAGGGTTGCTGCTGCTAGAGCAATGGCAACAAAGCCAGAGGTTATTTTTGCTGATGAGCCTTCAGGAAACTTAGACTCCAAATCAAGCAAAGAGCTCTTAACTTTCATGAAGTCTGTTGTGGAGGAATTAAACCAAACAATAATAATGGTGACACATGATCCATATGCTGCGTCTTATGCAAGCAGAGTAATTATGCTAAAAGATGGAAGTATTGCAAGCGATTTAAAAGAACCAACTCAAGAAGAAATTGTTGCAGAGGTTACAGCACTTACTAATATCTGATGTTTGGTTTTACAAAACGCCCTCTTTTTTTAATTGCATGGAAAAACTTAAAAACCTATCCAGTTAGAATTTTTCTCACTACGTCTTCCATTATTCTTGGTGTCGCAGTAATCATTGCTTCAAACATATTTTCAGAGAGTAATAAATCTGCGTTCGACAACTTATTTTCAGGAATTTATGAAGGAGTTGACTTAGTGGTGCAGCCGATTCAGGAAGATTTTGCACAGGGTTTTAGTGGGGATGGAGGACAAGGCCCTATTTCTTTCGAGGTAAAAAAAATACCCGATAATAGAATTCAGGAAATAGTAAACCTGCCTAGTGTAAGAGCTGCATGGGGTGAAGTTTTAGGATTTGCACAATTCATAAAAATTGTAGACGGTGAAACAGTATTAATTTCAAATGGATTTGCTCCTACATTTGGTGCCGCATGGGACAGTAATCCATATGCACAACAGTGGTCACTTGTAGAAGGACAACCACCAACAAACAAAAAAGAAGTTGTCATGGATGTTGTAACTGCTGAAAACCATAATTTCTCAGTCGGAGACAGGGTGACTGTTCTTGCCGGTGCGACTCCTGCATCATTTACAATCGTTGGAGTTGCAGAGTTTGCCAATGTTGGTGCACCAGGTGGCGCAACTTTCGCTTTATTTGAATTTAGAACTGCACAGGCACTTCTTGATTCAAAAGGAGAAGTAGATCTTATCAATGTAGTTATAGAAAATAATTTTGATATTAACGATGTAAAAAATGATATAACAAATCTAGATTCAGAAAATTTAAATGTAATTAACGCTCAAGAAGCTGCGGCTGAACAAGCTGATTCAATTAAACAGGGGCTAGATTTTTTTAACACAATACTCAATGTCTTTGCAGGGATTGCAATTTTTGTTGGTGCTTTTATTATTCAAAATACCTTCAGAATACTTTTACTTCAAAGAACAAAAGAACTGTCTTTGCTTAGAGCGCTCGGCACATCTAAAAGACAGATCTATAGGTTGGTCATATCTGAATCATTGTTTATGTCAATAATAGGATCAGGGCTTGGTATAGCTTTAGGTATTGGACTAGCAGTAGCAGTTAAAGAGGGGTTACAGTATTTTGAATTTGGTCTTCCTGACGGCCCTTTGGTTCTAACTACAGAAGCTGCAATCACAGGATTAATTATTGGTATTACAGTTACAATCTTTTCTTCTCTGCTCCCTGCTAGAAAAGCTTCACAAGTAAGCCCAATGGAAGCAATCAGAGACAGTGTTTCAACCCCACAAAGAAAGTCTTTACTTACAAGACTTTTGTTTGGCTCGATAATTTCTATTGTTGGATTTGGAGTACTGTTTGGAGTTTTGTATGACTTCTTAGATCTCCCCACCTTATCATCCTTACAACAAGTTGGATTTGGTGCAGGTGTTATATTTATTGGAATCTCAGTTGTAACCCCGTCTATTACGAAGCCTTTTGTTTTTATATTTGATAAAATTTACAACTTATTATTTGGAATTTTAGGCAAATTAGCAACTGAAAACTCTAAAAGAACTCCAAGAAGAACTGCATCTACAGCTTCGGCTTTAATGATTGGCCTTACATTGATTTCTTTAGCAAACGTTATTACAACCTCGTTTAAGGCACAGGCAGAGTCCTTAATTAGCGAAGTTATTCTTGCAGACTATCAGGTGAGCGCGGCAAATGTTTTTGTTTCTCCAGGTATTCCAACAGGTTTGTCAGAGGAACTTTTACAGCTCGATGAAGTAACCAAGCTCTCAAGAACAAGAGCAACGGTTGTTGGATTTAACGATAGACCTTTGAT
>LULP01000023.1_pt1 | contig 55352 bp, 76 predicted proteins | sample 728111 | NCBI WGS metagenome assembly LULP01 (sample SAMN03860286, study PRJNA289734) | marine metagenome | biome: seawater column; feature: ocean; material: water; isolation source: Red Sea water column Station 149 - depth 25m | place: Saudi Arabia: Red Sea | collected 2011-10-15 | depth 25 m
TCGCCAGAACCAACGGGTAAGCCTTTATGCAAATGAGTAAAGCTAGGAAATATCAAAGCATGTCCAGTAGGTAAGGGTTTGATAGCACCATGGTTATGAAACTCTGTGCCACCGCCTTCATATTGACCTGTATTAAGAGGAACAACCACACTTATATCGGCAGTTTCGTCGTGGTGCCAAGCACCTTGTTTTTTGTCTTTTAAGTTGTAATTGGCTATCTGTATGCTCACAGGATCTTTACAGCTCCTTTGCCAAATGGCCATAAATATAGGATTTAATATAGTTTGCACAACAAACCACATGTTCCGATACAGTTCTGGACACTCTTGTTGTAAAACTATTTCGGGTATCTGCCTCAGCTGATCCTCTTCCTCATTACCAGCAAAGCCGATTTCTTTTCTCATGTGTTCGATTTCTTGGATTAAAAGTTTGCAAAAGTGTCGTCGAAACAATGGTATTTTGTAAACCTCTGGAAATATTTTTTTAGCCATGCCATGCACAGCTGTCTTATCCATTTTTTCCGTGCCAGCGGCCGAATGATATTTAGCCACAACAGGTATTGTTTCTTGCACCGCGTCATAAGTTGCCTGGTTTATCATCCAATGCGATTGCATGCTGAGTAGGTAGTTTTTTAATTGATACATGTGAAATTATTTTATCATACATTTTTTAATAACTAATTGTATATATGTGCAAAAGAGTATAAACTCTACTGCATGGAAACTATAATTGACAACACAAAGACAAGGAAAAGTTTAGCAGTAGACGTAAAGACGTATGAACTCTTACAAGATATTTGCTCTAAGGAACGCAGGTCCAAGATAGATCAACTCAAAGTTCTTATCGAAAAAGAACATGAAAGGTTGCACAATCTTGGTGTTGATTCCAATGTTTAAAAATATCATGTCTAACAAAAGCACTCCACAGTCTTACAAGCCTGTCGTTGAGGCGCCAGAAGTGATAGAATTGTTTAGTCGCACGACCTTACATCAACAAGCCGCTCTACTGCGCCTTATATCTAGGAATTTAGAAATAAATCTAAACGGCAAATCTCACATGGGATATGAACTCGATTACGAAGTGGTCGGGGCTTTGATACAAGCAACAGAATCACAAGAATAGTCGCGGTTAGGTACAACATTTCCAGCCTTACCTCTTAAACTTTAGGGCGTAGTTTGCGACGAAACGCTCTACTTATCCCAAACCTGCAATACCGCTACTTCTCATAGCTATTTCACGGTCTGCCTCGTCTGGTAGTATGGTAGGTGATAAAGTTTGTTGTAAGTTTAAATTTGGGCTCTGCACGTCAAACATCTGTTCATTCATTTGTGGTATTACAAAATTATCAATTGAGCTTTGTAAATTATCTGGCGTTGGTTCAACTTGTAATGGACCGAAACTCGGCTCATCTCTTTCTTCTTGTAATTGTTCATTTAGTCTAGCCTCGTTTTGATTAAATACCTCATCTAATGCCTCTACACCACCTCTCGATAGTGTTTGTGTGTAGTAATACATCTTTGGATTAATCTTATCAAAGTATCTTCTAAGTTCTACAGCGGCATCTGGGTTTATCAAAGCCTCTATAAGCGTGTCCTCATAAGCCTCTTTTTGCTTACTAATGATGTTTTGCCCTATATCATCAAAGCCTTTGGCTATAAACCTAGATGGCAAGTTAAACGCCCCTCTAATTACCTCACCAACCTTAGATCCAAACTTTTTGCCTTCTTGTGCCATGATTCTTTCCATGGCTTGAAAAGATTGTGTCGGCGATGCTGATTGTGTGGCCACATAACTAACTGACTGCATAATTTCTGCTAAATCTACAAAATTAGCTAATTCATCTGGTTCAAACATAGCCTCTAATATTTTGGCTTTTTTTCCTCTTGCTTGATATTGACCCACTTCTGCGGCAAGTTGATCCAGTTCAGCGGCCGTAGGTGGTATGTCAAGACCGCTTGGCGTCGTTTTTGGTTTTAAACCAGGGAAAGCTCTATCGACCTGTCTGATACCCAATTTAGTTAAAAATTTATTAGATGCGCCTAATGGATTGACAGTTCCAGCAATCGCATCATCAAACTGTGTCATTAACCAAGTACCTTTTAGGTTTTGCCATGCTTGAGCTCCAGATTGTGTTACGCCGTCTGCATCAACAAATTCTGCCTGTAAAACTCTTTTGAGATCTTTAATTTCTTTAGGCGATATTGATCCGTTGAATAGCTTTTGCGTTAAACGTCCAGCTTGAGCTCCGCCTTTCTCAACGGCTTCTGCCAACTGTCTAACGACACTTCTTTCTAATTGTTGTAAGTGTCCTTTAGTTGGGTCGTAAACTGCCGTCGCTTTTCTGTATAAATCATTTCCAGCTTTTAATCTTTCTGACACTTGATTACGGTACAAAGTGACTTCTCTTTTGATGTATTTTTGTCCGTCTTTGGTAAGACCTTCTAACAAAGGAGTAAAGTCTTGCGTCAAACTATCATGCAAATCCTTTGTACTGGTTTTGTATTGTCCTGTGTTTAAATCAGTTAGGGAGTCTTTAACCTTAGTCAGAGCATCCCGTAAAGGTCCTTTAACATTTTTATCTGCCAACTTATCGTCTAATGCCTTGCCTATATCAGATACATCAAAAGCCATATCTATCTCAAACGCATCGTCGTAAATTTTTCCTGCTCTTACCTTTCTTCTTTCTAAACTTTCTTTTAAGAAAGCCTCTGCCGCCTCTGCAACATCCATAGATGCGTCCAAGGACTCTTTGCCAGTCAGTTTATTTTTTACGCCATCCCTAACGTATTTTCCGCTAAATAGTTCATTAAAAAAACCCTCTGCGGCCTCTTCTACTTGTGCGTTCCTAGTATGATAAAAGTCCCACAGCTTGTCAGCTCTGGGTTGCATTTGTAAATATTTTTGTATTTGTGATGCGTTTGTAACCATGCCTTGTGCCTCGGCTCTAGTTATATCTATTCCGTATTTTTCTTTGGCGTAAGCTATTTTTTGATCGGCGGTTTTTCCACCAGACTCTAATATATCCTTTAAAGAGTTCCTACCATCGGCACCTGGAAAACGACTAATGATACCATCTGCAAACTTACCAAAACTTTTTGATGGAGCCCCAAAAGGAATAGCACCGAAAGCGGTGCTTACCTGCAAATCTTTGGTTGCTTTTTCAACATTCAAAGGTGGACCGTCTAACATATAAGATAAACCTTCTCTAGTACCATACATAACAGAACCACCAAAAGCCGTGCCACCAGCTCCACCAGCCGCGGCACCAGGACCGCCAGCTGTAACTCCACCAATCATCAACCCAGCAGTTCCAAAACCTACCTCAGATGCAAACTGCAAGGCAGGAAAAACGTTACCAAATATGTCCTCCACATCGGCTCCGAAGATTCCCTCACTGAACTCTTTTTTTACTCTACCGTCTTTAGGATCTATGTATGCTATATCTTCGTCCTCATCAATAAAGTAAATATCCAACGGGTCATCACCTTGTTCTACTAATTCTGGAAATCTTTTTTCCGCTAACCATCTGGTTTTGTAAGCCTCATCATTAGTTAATCCAGATAGTATTGCGGTGCCAATACCGCTTTTAGCTTGCTCATCGCTAATTCGTTGTTCTACCTTTTGTTTCGCCAAATGAACGTCTATTTTTTGATTAGCACCCTCTTCGGAAAAGGCGTAAACATCATAAGGTATGCCGTCCCGTTCTAACTTATATAACTTTTCCTCTGCCATGACCTATCGTAATACTACCGTTTCTACGTCTTGATCAGACAGCTTATTGTTGTAGTCATTCACATAATCATTGTGAAAAGACGTGTATTTATCTATACCGTTGAACATTTCGTTGGTAAGGCGTTCTGCCTCACCTTCTGGAACGCCTCTTTTTATTAAGTCTTGTTTGTAATACTCTCTTGATTGTTGTTTGTTTTGTGGTAAGTCATCGACGCTTTCAAAACCTAATTGATTTAAAACTTCTGGTGTAAATATTTTAGCCTCTTCGCTTTCGGCCCAACTATCTCTCCACTCATTCATTTTGCCTGCCAATTCACTGGCATTTATTTCACCATCAATCCAACGACCATACTGCTTAGAGTATTCAGCTCTTTCTGCAATAGCTTTTTTTCTAGCTATCTCGTTTGCTCTCCTAGATGTAACAATTATGAATTGGTTAGCTTGTTTTTCATTGGACAAACCAGCCACAGATGCTTGGAAAATAGATAGCTCTTTGTTGGATATAGCACCTTTATATGGTCCAACAATACCCAAAACAAAACCTATTTGAGTGTTTTTCAAAGCCTGCCTTGCGCTGATAGCCTCTTGATCTATGTATTGTCCTATGATGGGAACATCTTGCAGATATTCTTTTACGTTACCAGTAAGGTCTGCGGTCGCACCAAAACCCTCATCGGGTATTTGATTTTGTAAGTATTCAAACTTATCTAAGTTCGCATCGTTATCTATAGATACCGCAGATTTCTCTTCGGTTTGTTTTACCAGGTTATGTGAATCTGTGATAAATGCGTTTTCAACTTTTTGTGGACCCTGTTCACCTATGTTAAAAACATTTCCGTCTTTTTCTTCGACTCTTCTATAACCATCTGCAAGTAACGCATCTATCGCTGGCTTATCCTTTTCGTAGGCAGTGTCGGTAGCAAGTATAGTTTTGCCATCTGCGTCATACTTTCTATACTCAACCACTTTACCAAGTTTGCTTGGGTCTTTAATTAGTCTTTGAGTTATCAAAGAGTTATATAACTTATCACCCTCTCTGACATCATCAATCGCCATACTAGCGGCCTGCATTTTTATTTTTTCCATGCGTTCTAACTGAGCTTGTTGTCTTGCTCTTTCGTAGTCCGAAAAACTATTGAAACCCATGGCAAAACCCATGCCGATACTTGGAGCCTGTCCACTTGCCGCTTGAGCTGTTAAACCTTTTGAAATGCTTGTAGCTAAGTCAAATATGCTAGGACCTCTTTGTTGTTGTCCTAAAGGCGATAACATCTCAACATAAGTTTGATAAGACTTACTAAAATCTGGAGAGAACCTTTCTTTGTTAGCCTCTAAAAACTGTATCTCTTTTTCTAGATCTGAAAGTCCTGCGCTAATCTCTTCTGTCATTAGACTGCTCTTTGACCTTGATTAAGAAAATTACCAAAAGCACCGAAAGCACCTAAACCTGTAGCTAAACCAGCTTGTAATGGGCTAGGGGCGGGTGTGAATTGTGTTGCGGTTTGGAACTGACCCGCAGGTGCCATACCAACAAACGGCATAAGTGATTGATATTGAGCTAATGGAGCCTGTTGTGCCTGTAAACGATTTCTTCTTTCAGCATCTAATCTTTGTTGCTCTAGTTGTTGTTGTTGTAGTCCTAAACCAGCTAATTGTGAAATATCTGCGGCTCTAGCCCTTTGAGCTTGTGTTCCTAAACCCGCAAGGTTGCCCGCTAAGTTAAATTGTGCTTGTTGACGTTGTTGTCCTATTTGTTGTTCTAGACTACCTAAACCACCTAAAGCACTGGCCAACTGTTGCTGTCCTGCCATTCTAGAGCCTGCTAAATTAGCCAAACTACCAGCCGCAGTCCTTCTGGCTTGTTGTTGTCTTGCAAACTCACCTAAACCTAGCCTTTGAGCCTCAGAGAACCCACCAGAGCGAATACCACCTATAGCCTCTGCTAGACCCCTACCTAGGGCCTCTCGACGCTCTGCGGCGCTTAATCGAGCTCTAGAGCCAAATGCAGACTCGCCACCTCTAACAATATCTTGAGCTCTTGCCGCCATATCTTGCTTTTCGCCTTGCTCTAAAATATCGCTTATGGTTTGTTGAACCACTTGTTGTTCAAACGGATTATAAAACTGTCCTGTCAATCTAGGATCATAAGCACCTAAAGTTCCTCGTATTAGACCCTCAGATTCACCAATTCCAGATAAAAGACTACCTAAACCTGCTCTAGTCACACCAAGTCCAGCCAATCCAAGACCTCTAGCCCTATCTAGTCCCAAACCAAGAGAACTGACTCCAGTTCTGTAAGCCGTTTCTGCATCGCCTAAAAATCTATCTTGTATGCCTACGCCACTTCGGGCTAATTCTTGTGCTCTTATTTGGTCTGGTGTCAAACCAGCTACTTTTTCTTCTATCACTACTGGTTGACCTTGTTCATCAAAAAATACCTTTTCAGCGGCTCTCATGGCGCCTGGAATAAATCCACCTTTGCCGTCTAAACCAAATAAAAGTTGTTTTGTTATTGGATCTAAGCCTGTTTCAACCCTCTTTACAGACGCGGCAAAAGGTGCTCTACCACCACCACCAGAATATGGTGCTGGTGTAGGTGCTTGAATAGGAGGTGTGTTAGAAGTTGGTCTAACCGTAGGACTCGGTGCAGGCTGACTTACTGTTTGAGTTGGAACGTTTACATTTGGAAGTTTTACGGTTTGACTAGGCACGTTACTTTGAGTTGGTAATCTGCCCACACCAGTTCTCAACGATTGGTCGATTAATTTTGGTCTAATGTTGAATATGTTGCCAGAGCCTACACGAAAAGGAGCGTCCCTTTCAATGAGCTGTCTATTTAATTTAGGACCTATATTTCCAAACAAAGACATAATTACGCCCTTGGCCTAGCTTGTCCGCTAAAGGCCTCCATTAGTTGATACATAAGCGCAGTACCATTTTCTCTATCTGGACTACCATTTGGTGTCAAAGTTAGAATACCGCCGTTATCTTGCATATTATAAGAACCTGCGCCACGAACCGCTTGTCCTGTCATAACAAATTCACCGTCACTTAACATAGCTGGTATGTCGTCGCTTGTTTCGGTTCCTGGACCATCAATACGTCCGTTCATCCTTTCAAAATCCTCCATGGCTACGTCACCGCCTTCGGCATAAGCCATCGGCATGACTGATCCGCCACCCATCATAGCTCTAGGTTGTCCACCTGTGAGTTCTGGGAAGGTATTAGCAGGCAATAAACCAAACTCAACAGGATTAGGTGGCTGTTGCCCCATCCTACGAGCTATTTCTGCCTCTATGTTGTATCTACCTGCGGCATCCATGGTTGTGACAGGAGTTAAATCTACTCCAGTTTGTCCTTTAGCCTCGTCGTAAGCTAATTTACCTAAACCTGCCGCTAATGCTCCAATACCACCTATTTTAAGCAGATTTCCTAGACCACCACCGCCGCCTCCTAAAATACCAGCTATGCCACCTGCGCCACCTGCGCCACCTGCGCCTCCAGCACCAGGTGTATATTGACCTTTTAGTATATCTTCTATTGCCTTAATTGGAGCTGGTGTGCGGCCCTCGCCACCTAATATAGCCCTACCTAAATTAAAGTTACCTCTTGATTGTGGTTGTGCATAACCAGACTGGATAAGGTTATCCATAATTTCTGCGTCTGTTTTACCTTCTGCTCTCAACCTTTCTACTCTTGTTTTTGCACCAGGCACACTAGATGCTATTTCATCTACCGTTTGCTGTTGTCCACCAAGAAAGCCACTAAGCGGTCCCCCGCCTAGTAGCCCCTCGAGAGAACCTAAACCTTTGCCTATATTCCCAAAACCACCAGCGGTGCCTTTGGCAATTTGTGATATGCCAGGTATTCCCGCAGACGCTAATTTACCAGAAATAAATGATCCCGCTTGACCTAGAGCACCACCAATGCCAGGTATTTTAGTGGCTAATCCACCGATGCCACCTAGAACACCACCCAACGCTGTTCCAACGCCTGGAACTAACATGGCTACTGGCGCTACCTTCTTTACAACTTTTTTTAATTTTTTACCTATCTTTTTGAAGAATCCAAACTCCTCTAGGCCAGTATTGGGATTGAGGCTTGCTATGCCTACACCTACTACGGCCTGCTCTGGATTTATGTCAAACTCATTGAATTTTTTTTCTAACAAACTTTCTAATACAGGATCTTCCATAAACTCTGGTGGTAAAACTATTTCACCAGGTCTAACGTGAGCCAATGCTGTATCTTCGCCACCACCTAACGCCGCGAGTTCTTGTGCAAACTCACCTAAAGGAGCTTGCTTCTGAGCTCTAATCTTTTCTGCTAAAGACAATAAACCTTCCATTTCCTCTGTGTCTTGTGAAGTTTGTGCTTGCTCTAAGATAGCCATTTCTTCGTCTGACATGACACCAGTGGGTCCTGGACCGAATCCAGGCTTACCAAAATCATCTGGAGTAGCGAGAAAGGCGTCTGGGACATTCATTCTAGGTGGTAAACTACTTTCTGGCACTAAATCTCTTGGTAAATACATGCCCTCATCCCTATCATCCATGCCGTTCTGATTTGCGTCCCTAAACTCCATTGTTCTCGTAATGCCTGGCACCATTCCCTCTGGTAGAGGAGAACCGTCCGCCATTCTTGGACCTTGTGACTCAGCCATTTCTTGTGCGGCTCGTAAATTTTCAATTCTTTGTCGCAAAGACAATACTTCGGGGTCGGCTGGTAAAGATCTCCCAAACATTTCTAATTCTTTGTTTGATATTGCGCCTTTGGTAGGTCCTACTAGGCCCATCCCAAAATCAGTTTGACTTTTTCTTAGCGCATCCCTTAATGCTGGTCCAACTTGTGGCGCTACGCCCATTCTTCCAGCACCTACCATGTCGTCTTGCATGGCCTGTGGCCTGCTTGCCATCGTCATAGCCCTTATCATATCGTCTGCGTTTGCCTTCATATCTATCCTATCGTTACTGTCACAGCTCCTATACTTGCAGTTGCAGATACACCTGTGAGGTATGTCTGGTGCTCATATAGGTTCCTAAATTCAGTTCCATCAAAGCCTTGGTGAACCTCTGTTGTAGAGTTAAATATAATCGCTCCAGTAGCGAATTGCAATTCGCCGAGCTCCGTATTTGTATAACTTCGTATAACATCTGGATCTTCCGCTCCTAAGTTTAACTCTAAAATTCTAACAAGTCTGTTAAATGTATCAACAGAAACATCAACACCCTGTGCTTGAGGAAGTCTGGTGGGTAATAATTTTGCCATTACCTACGCCCAGATTGTTGTATATCTAATCGCGTATCACCTAGCCTCCATTTATAATCTTTTCTATTAGCCTCAACGTTATCGTCATCTGACTCAAACCGTAATACAAACTGCCTAGTTCTAGTTCTAAGACTACCAAAAGTGGTGCTATTTCCTATTTGTGTTGTTGAGTCAGTGGTAAGCGCTTGGTTTACAAAATCCCTACGTTTTACAACCACATTCAAAGCTGGGCTTGTGCTAGTCCCAATATCGCTTTGAAACAATATATCGGGTATTATTTTTTTAAGAAATACAAAGTTTTCGCCATCCGTAATATCAATATCAGCTGATTCTACAAATACATTGTCCATAGAACCAGTGTCGTCGTTAGACCCCGTTTCGTGTTGATAAATAACTTTGCTAGATGATGTTTCACCTGCGGCTAAAGGTTTTTCGTTGATGCCAGGATTTAGCCACGAATACCTCTCTAGGGAACCTATGCTCCAACTACCTTCTTCATAATTATAAATTACATATCTAGATATTTCGTCGGTGCTATCTGTTTGCGAGGGATAAAAAAACCATATCTCAGAAAATTCCTCATTCAAACCTGCAAAACATTTGAAAGACTGATCTACGTTTAGATCTGAAAAAACATAATCTTGCACACTGCAATTCAACTTTTGCACAGACCCGTTGTAAAAATAAAATGCGTTTTTAGACATGAAAAACACACCATTTGGTGCATTTACCATGGCTTTTGGGCCTATCAAACCAGCACCCTCGTTGATTAGATTCATAGCAAACGTTAAAGGTGGTCCAATAAATTGCATGCTGTAAAGAGATGTGTCTGTCCAAATTAAGACTTCTTGCCTTGATTTTATACCTGCTATTATTGAAGAACCGCTAGATAAACGTAATGAACCCGCAGAGTTTGTTGATAAGGGCTCAAATTCTAGTTCGTTTTCTTGATCCGAAAACGCAACTAGCATAGGGTCTATCGCCCCTGTTCTCGAACCGCCGCTCAATGGGTCGGCGCCTAACACTATTAAATGTCTATCTGTTTCAGAGGTAATAACTTGTAACGCTTTTGTGGGAACTTTGTTTGCACCAGTTATGCCAGATAGTTCGACAGCTCTTGTAGATAAGCCGTCGCTTTCGTCCCACTTGAAAATGCCACCATTTCTAGGATTTATTATTAAATCCTCTCCAAAATTGTCATGTGTCCATAATCTTAAATTATTAGTGTCGCTCAAAGCAGTCGCGGCACCCCATGCGCCAGCACCCCAAGTGCCAACCCCCCAACCAGTGCTAGGCACAAAAACATCTAAGCCAGAGTTTATTTGATAAACGGCGTCTGTTGCGGAACCTCCGTTACCAGAATCGCTTGCGTTTGCGGTTACAGTAGCGCCAGAACTATCTTTGGCAGTTATTTCGTAAGTATTAGCTCCCGTTACTAAGTTTATTTGATATTCTTGGTTCAGAACCGTGGCAGTAACATTACCACCTAAACTAACCGCACTAGAAAATGTCACAAAATCACCAGATACAGCGCCATGACTCGTTTCAGTTACAGTTATTGTCGAAGAACCGTTAGTTGCGCCGAAAGTTGTGGAGTTTGTTGATGATCTTCTTATGGGTGTTACATCATAGTAAACATTACCATTTTCAATGTAATATTTATTTGTTGTGCCGACACCAAGATATTGAGAGCCATCCAAAGCTATCCAAGCATGTAGAGCTCTAGGAGAACCTACTACGGTTGAGTCTATATATTTTTCCCAACCACCAATTTTTTCTACGCGGCCTTTTCTAAAACGTATAAAGTTGCCATCAACCCAACCACCTTCATTAGAATAGTCGGTTTCCTCTTTATTGATTCCTGGTCTGAAATTAACTTTTGTTAGTGGCATATCTAAATTCTACCATTTTAAAAATAGAATTAAGCCAATCTAATAATCGCACCTGTAGCTGTTGCACTAGGAAATACAATCGTAAAGTCACCAGCGGTGCTAGTTTTATCTCCACCAAAGTCAATAGCACAAACAGCCTTGTCACTATTAGTGTCGTTGTAGATCAAGCAACCTCTAGCTGTCACAGTTGCATTACTAAAAGTTAAATCAGCAAAATCACAAACAGCAGTCGTTCCAGAGGCTACTGGTGTAACATTTGTTAAAGCAGAACCACCAGAAGTATAGTTGGTTCCACTTGCTTGGCCTGTGGTAGTAAACGCAGTTGTTCCAGCACCCAAGGTAGCCGATGAAGTGTATAGCGCTAATTTGAAAGAGTTACCACTACTTGCAGTAAAGTTATGTGTTCCAACCAAAAGTTCTTGTTTGAAACTTGTGCATATTGCCGATGTAATAGCCATTTAAAGCTCCTTAATAATATCAGCCATGTCACTGTGGCCTTGTTTTTTTAACAAATTCACATAAGTCGTGTTCTTTGACTTAATTGCATTATTTATACTATGTAAGATTACATTATAAACTTGTGTTTGGAAAGCATGTGCCTGTTGTTTTACATGCTCTGGAGCCTCGTTTGAGTAATCACAAATTTTTTTGGTGGCTTGTGCGGCCCAAAACTCTGGCGTGTGACCTTCATTCTCTGTAGCGTGAACAGATATTTTGCCGAGTTCAAAAAGACTATCTACACTCATCCTTTGTATGGTTCTGGTGGCGCAACATCTTCATTGATTTTTAAGCCATATTTTTCTAATCTTTGATTTATTTCGTTGTAGGGTCCAATTATAAACTTACCTTCATGGGGTATTGCAACCAATGGCTTTTCTAATCTGTGAAAGCCGTAAAGTTTTTCTGTTGCAGGGACGTTAGAATCTAACACCGTAGATCTACCACTTATGCCAACCAATATGTCATTTTCCATACATTTGCTGATCCAAAACTCTACACACGCTCTACCTGCCTCGGCAAAGTGCATGTTTTCTTTATAGGAAAAATCTATACCAAATAAATCTATTCTACTCACTTTATTCCACAGTGCGAAAGCTATTGCGTAGGCTACTGTGTTGTTTAGATAAGCACACTTAGTAGCATTACAGACCTCTTCAACAGGGTATAAAACAGGGTTTTTCACTCTTTCGTCAAGTTCACAGGTGTAAATAGGGGTGTTGGTTTTAGCTAACAACCTTTTCATAACGTTGGTTTGTTTACCTGCGTCCTCAGAGTCAAAAAACCTACTCGCAGGATCTAACATAAAAATTTTATGACATGGGTAAGTAGCCCCAGCTGAATTTATGCACCATACTTCGTCCCACGTTCTGCCGTTTTGTAAACCAATTGCAAAGTCGACTTGGCTTATACCAAGGCCAACTATTGCTATGTTTTTTCCTTTTAGGTTTTCGTTAGGATTTACTTGATTTTTGTTTTCTACTTCATCCACTAACTAACGCCAGTTCGCAGTAAGTCATATCTGTATTCATCTCTCGTTCCACGACCCTCAGATAATGTTTTCATACGCGATACCGCCTCCTTAAATCGACCCTCAAAGGCGGAAACGACATCGATGGGCTCTTTTAGAAAAATTGCCCCTTCTACTAACGTGCCATACAACAATGCGTCTGGATAATCCGTAGACAAAAATGTTGTGCCGCTGTCACTACCGCTCGTTAAAGATGCTGGTTTATGTAAATAGTGCAACTCTACCGTGTAATTACTATCGGGTATAGGTGCAACCTCAAAAGCTGTATCATCAAATAAAGAATAATATTTTGGTTGTCCTGTCGATGCTGTTCCTGGTGAATATTCTTTAATAAATGATGAGTGTTTAAAATCTAAATAGTCGTAGCTGTTGCTACTAATAACTGCCAAGCTGAATGGTGCATAAAAATCTGTTGGGGTCGCCAAAAACCGATTGCTAGATGTCAAAGTTCCTTGCACATTTTTACGTTGTTTAGGCAATTGAACCAAACTGAATATTCTATCTTCTGCCTCTGTGATAAAAGTAGGTAGCTGAGTAGTAAAAGTAGACTCAGATACTTGTAAATAGTCTTGAACAGCGGTTTTAAGTGTGCCTAAAGTAAAGCTCATGTTATTGTTATTGTTACTGCGCCAACGCTAGATGTTAAACCAAAAGTATTTAATTGTTCTCCGAGTTTACCATCGCCAGTGTTAGTGTAAACAACAAAAAAATTGTTGTCATCTTTTTGCTCTGGTCTTGCATTTCTAAGAGCCTGTGGATCTGTTGGAACTGGTCTTGGCATAAGTTGTGGGTGTTTAGGGTCAAATTGGTCTGGACCCACAAGCAATCCATCCCAAGTTTTTTTCATATCTTTTAACTTGTATCTAAAACCAGTAATGTCGCAGATACCGTAGGCATGTTTACCAGATGCAAAAGCCATTATGCGTTGTTATAACTCCTAATGTCTGGAGATATTCTAAAAGACGCTCTATCTTCGTCGGTAGATAAAGCGCGTGTGAACTCTTCTTCATACAAGCCCTTCAATAACGCAGTGCGTTCTGGAGCTCTTTTTAAAGATATGTAATAAGCCAAACCTGCGGCTAAACAAGGATAAAATCTAAAAGGCATATCCACCGTATTAGTAGCCGCGTCTGTATCGTCCATTCTTGTCAAAACGTTCATAACCAAAGTGTATGTGCTAGATTTGTCTGGAGATGGCCATACTGAAATTTTAGGTGTTATTTGTTTATTTATAAAATATTGATTTGGTTTGCCAGAGGATGATTTGTTTACGATATGCGAATATTCAGCGCGGCTTAACCTTGTCATCGGTAAATCTGTGGTTTCAGAACTTATAGTTTCTCTGATAAATACGTCTAAAACATCTATTGGTGCTGTTCCGTTAGTAGTATCAATATTGTATTCTGTGGTGTCTTTGACAAGAGTTACTGTCTTTTCTTGTATTGTCCATTGATTTAAACCTCTGTTTGCCCATTCAGCCAACATCAAGTTTAGACTTCTATTTGCTGATTTTAGATCATAACCTGTTCTTAGCTCTAAACCACAACGCTCAAAAGCCTCTTCTATGTATTCAGCTACGTCTAACTCAAAATCTTTACTATTCGATGTCGCCATCTTGGTCCTCCGTGTCGTTATACAAGTTATCAAAAACTCGATTTACGTCCAAAGTATAGTCTAAATCAGATTTTGAGTAATGTATATGAGCAGAGGGTCTGAAATCTGGCGCACCTTGACCGTATTCAAACCAAGCAGGGTGCGTTACTCTTACACGATTATTTGGCAAAGCCACTATGTTGCCAGTCCACTCACCTGCATCTAATAACTCTAGAACGTGACTTTGCTTGTGTTGTGCTGGATCGTCTGCTATTTCGCTTTCAGTGTAATCTACCGTAAACATATACCTAGCAGGAAAAAAATTACCGTCTATTTTTGCAAGCCAAGGACACGGTGTTGCCCTATCAATAACATACACGGCATGATGGTGAGAAGAACAATCCCAGGGTTGTGCATCATGCACGGCCATAGGTTCTGGCCATTCTTCAAATTCTGTATCGCCAACTAGAGCAGTTATTGGCATCCTAGCCCACATGGCGCCCCCATGCACTGTATCTTCGGGTTCACCGTCTGGAGCTATGCCTGTAAATATAACTTGAAAACTTAGACACCTGCATGGCATTGATGTAACACCAACAGCCATGGCATGTAAAAACTCGCCATGATATGCCTCATGGTTATGAGTGTATTCTCTTCTTACCCAACATTTAAAGTATGGGATATTTGAATGTAAGTACGCCACAATACTTTAACAGACTAACTTCTGCCGTATAAGCCTATATTACCTCTGCCATTCGTTCTTTTTTTGCCGCCAGTAGCTCCGCCCTTGGACATCATTTTGCCACCTCTTTTCATGCCTTTGGCTTTCATTTTTTTGCCTGCTTTGACGCCTTTTATACCTTTAGCCAAAGCTCCACCTTTAGACATCATTTTGCCACCTTTTTTCATGCCTTTAGATTTTACTTTGCCTCCGACTTTATAGCCTTTAGACTTCATTTTGCCGCCTTTTTTCATGCCTTTGGCTTTCATTTTATGTCGCATATTTACTCCTATGATCTACCGAATAAACCCATATTCGGTTTGTTTGAAATTATACCGCCTTTTGCGGCAAATGTTTTAACATTTGTAGGTTTACCACCTACCCCTTGTTTTTTAGCTCGTTTGCGTCTTACAGCTGAACGTATTTGTGATTTAGACATGTTCCTCGCTTTAGATCTTGGCACACATTTTGGGTATTTTCTTTTAGAACCTTTTGTTGAGGCTCTACCACATGCTTGAAACTTGCCGTCTTTTTTTGGCGCACCTATGTCGACCCAATCGCCTTTTGGACCTTTACCGAACCATTCTTTTAAAGACATTATTTATATTTTTTACTTTTAACTTTGCGACCTTTGTTTTTGCCACCCGTTCTAGCTATTAAACCACGGGCTTTTGCTTGGGCTTTTTCACTAAATCCTAATTTTTTGCCAGATTTAATTTTTTTCCTAATTGTACTAACTTTTGCGACCATGGGTTTTTCTTATTTGCTCTTTGCCTTTTTTAAATACATTAGCTATGCCTGTTTTGCCCATAACTTTTGCTCTTTGCTCACCGACAGTCAATATCTGTATTTTTCTAGCAAAAGGTTTTTTTATTCGTTTAACTTTATTGACCGTAGCAGTAGCATCGGCCATGGTTTTGAATTTGATACTTACAGTATCTTTTGGATTTTCGTCTGTATATAGACGTCTACCAGAACCTTTCGGCTTTTTACCAGTCCCTACCTTTGGATCTCTTTTCTTTTTTGAGCCTTTGCTTACAGACTTGCCTATGCTACTTCTGCTAATAGCCATAGTGTTTAACTTCTAGGCACCTTGGTAGGCTTACGTTTGCTATCCATGATTGCGCCACAACCCCTAGCTTGGAGCATGACAGCACCGCCACTTTTCATAAAGCCCATTTTGTTTCGCACTCTAGTAGGTAGTTTTGATAAACCTTTGCCCTTATTACCAGCTGGTATTGGTTTTAAATTTTTATTATTTACCTCGCCACCTGCCGCTTTTTTAGCACCTTTATATTTACCGCCCATCCTTTTGTATTCTTGAACCATGTAAGCATTTGCGTATGCGCTGGGGTACACATCAAATTTAGCTTTAGCCTTTGATTTAGCCTTTCTGTATAAACTAGGGTTTGCTACATTTGAAGGGACTTTTGATTTAGCGTCACCACCTTTGCCAAATTTGACAGCTTTTAGGGTTTTGGCTTGCTGTGCATGCGTTTTGCTTGCTTTTTCTAGGCCTTTGATTACTTTATTTACTTTCTTTTTTGACATAATATTTACCAGTTTTTACAAGACCAATAACCAGCTGTAAAGACATCTTTCTTTTTTTGCACTGCATCACAATTATGCCTTGCTCTAAAAGATTTCCGTCTGTCTGGTTGGTCTTTTTTTATTGACATTTTCGGATCGCCATACCTAACAATTTTCACTTGATCGCCTTTTTTAGCTAGGACTGCAAATTTTTTGCTACCGCCAGGCGTTCTTTTTTGTTTGTTATAACCAGGAAAAGACTCTCCGCGGTAGGTAAGCCTACCGCTAGAGGTTCTTTTGACATCTTTGGTTGTAGCCATAGATTAGTCGTATTTTTTTATCAGCTCCAAAATTATCATATAACTATCACCGCTAGAGTGTCCAACTGTTGTGAAGTCTAAATCACCAGTTTTGCCAGAGCCCGCATTATTGGGTATAGCAGTAAAAGTATCATAATATTCGTCGCCTGTTGAATCAGCTGGTAAGCCAATAGCTAGAACGTTTGTACTTGCATCAAAGTCTATTTTGACGGACATGCCGACACAAGACCACCATATTCTTTGAATATGAACCTCAGTGCATGCTTGTCCTCTTGCATTTGATCCTAAAGCAGAAACGTCTACTTTTTTTACAGCAGATTCACCTGTACCGTCCGAAACGTTAGTGAACCGCAAAACAGCAGTTCTTTCACCATCTTGTATGGTTTGAGAGGTTACTGCGTCTGCCATATTATCTCTCTACGATTGCTGTAACATAATCAATAGTCATGGTTTTAGCCGCGGCCTCACCGTTCTGAATACCGAAAGATACAGTCAGTTCTTCGTCGGTTGGTAAATTTGTATTTACAACACCTACTGGTTCTGCATTATTTACTGAATACTGAACCAATGAAGTTATAGGATCTATGAAAAATGCAACAGTAACAAAAGTATCGTCTGCCATGGTGTGAATGGCTGTCGTATCTGTTGAGGTGCCGTCTTTTTCAACAATAAAGTCTAGGTTTGTATCACCGTCGTCTTTAATAAAGAAAATACCGTCTGAAACCGCTAACGGAGTAGTATCGGTAATTTGTAGGCCCATGACAAAATCAGATTGTGTAGCGTCGCTAACTTTGAACCTGGCTGAAAAATAAGCTCTTTTTGAGCCTGTAATTAAAAATGACTCGCCTTTTAACTGTAAAAAGTCTAAGTCATTATCGCCTGCGGCATTAGTTAGCAAAAGTTGTCCGCCAGCACCAGAAGTAATTGCCTCTGTTGCGGACCCTGTGCCTGCCTCTGTTGTTGTAATTGTCCAATCACCACTGTTATAGGTCATAAAATCATTAAAATAACCATAGTGTGTTTGGTCAGAAGGTAAAGGCATAAACATCGGTTGATCTTTTTTTGCCTTAGTTGCAACGGTGTTACCCGCCCATTGTATTTGGTTTTGGAAATGTGGATTAGCCATTATGAACTCCTTTGTTTGTATTAATGGAAAGCGACAAGTCGCCCCTCATCAAGCTAATTTAATTATTGTTAATCAAATACTACTACTTAGGAATTACTTAATCAAGTATGGCAAGACGTAAATAAAGTCTGGTTCTTGCAAAAAAAGTTTATTTTTGATTATTGATTTTTTTGAAATGCACTCTTACAAAGTATTTTCTTACTAAAGACACTAAGGTAAAGACTATGGTTTGAAACACAGCTGTTGTGATAATACCCAAGCCTATCCACCTAGAAAATGAAATGACGGCTAACGCTACAGGAAAAGCCATGAAAAAACCCACGCTAACGTCTGCGACAGCCTCTTTTGCCGCAGACTTATCTATGGAGTTTTTCAAAGTAAATCAAAATCTTCCATAGTTTCTTTTGTTGGAACTTTGTCCAAATCCTCAAACACGCCAATGGTTATAGAGTATGTTTCCAGATTTACGCCATTCTCATCCTCAAAACCATGTTCTAATAACATTGGTTGTAAAACTTTGTTAGTCGCAACCTTTTTTTGAAAGGCTATCTTTCTTGCTTGGTTCGCAAGTTTGTTTGGTAGTTCTTTTCTATTCATATTTTTACCTTTTTATTTCTGTAGAAACCATTTTCTACATACCCATCATACTAAATATACAGATATTTGCAAGTTTTTATACATATATATACACATTATTTTTGACAAAAAAAAGGGTCCTTTCGGACCCTTAATTTGAAATACTTGAGTAATAAACGGTATTTCTAATCGTTCAGTTTACGCACCTTGTGATCCGTAGATTCCTCTCCAATCAGAGAAACCGAAGGAATATCTCTCACGCGCTTTGTAACGTATGTTGCCAGTTGTGAAATCTGGTTCCATGGATGTTTCCATGCCAGTTCTTTGGAACATTTTAAGGCCTTCGCCTTGTGCTGTTACAGAAGTCAAGATGAAGTATGCATCTGGGTCATTTAGATAATGATTTACTGAATAACCGCCAGGAAGAACACCAGTGTTTCTTATAGCGTTAATATCATTATCAGCTGTTCCAGTTCTGCCTGGTGAGTTGAGTATTCTATCTGCAACAAAAACGAGTTGCGGAGGAATTATCATCTTATCAGCTTGCACGGATATGGTTAATCCTTTGTCATCTGTGAAAGTAGAGATACTAATTAGGTCGTCCTCTAATGAAGTTTCATTAAGGTCGGCCATAGTTGTTGCTCTATTAGCGGCTGTTCCACCACCTGCAAGCGGGTGAGCAGTGTTAATTAGAGAAACACCATCTCCTCCAGTAAAACTGGATGAAAAAGCGTTATTCAACACATCAGCACCTTTAACCTCTTTGGTATGAGCCATAGATTTTGCTAGTGCTTTAACGTATCTTTTCCCCAAGGAGTCGTATAAATTATCCTCAACTGCTTCCTCAGTTAAAGCAAACGCTAACGCCACTGTATCGTGGGTGTAACGCGCACTGAAACTTTCAGATGCGTTGTCAAAGCTAACGCCTTGACCCTCGGTTTTCGTTGGCGCAGATCCGAAACCAGTAATTAATACTTCTTCTTCAAATGCGCGATTAGAGTCCTCTATAGAGAAGATTTCTTCGTATTCACGATCGTATTCATCATAGTTAAGACCAAATAATGAATTTAGACCTGGTTCTAGCTCTTTTGCTAGTTGAGCTCTTGATATTGCCATTATTTACTCCTTACGCTAGGCCAGCACCTTTTTGTCCCATGATGTGGTTTTGAATCACACAAAGAACATTGGTGTTGCTTGATGCTACGTCATCGTTATCGGGATCCTCGGAGATGTCAATACACTTGAGAGGTAACGTTGCGGTCGTAGCACCAGTAGTTACGTCTAACTCAAGATTGGATCTCCCAGACTTAGTATCGCCAACAGGTGAACCGTCCACGATGTCAAAGTTTCCAAACAGATCTGCTACAGGAAATGTATCGTCTGCTTGCACTTCAAACACCACGTTAGGGTCATCTATGACGCTTGCGATTATATCACTAGCAGAAATACTGCCAGGATAATGGTTTTTGAAAACTTGTTCGCCTGTGGTTGGGTCGGTGTATTGAACACCGTTAAACACTCCGACAATCGGAACAGTACCAGTTGCGGCGTGTCTGCCAATTACACCAGCTGTCAGTTGAGTTACAAGATCGCCTTGAAAAATTGGAGTTGTAGCTCCACTTGCGATTCTATATCTCGATTGACCGCCAGAGTATGGCGCTCCACCCATCATACGAACAGGTTTGCATCCAAATGCGCTATCTTTATTAGCCATTTTTTGCTCCTATTTTATGCTGTTACTTTTTCCCAAAAGTAACATTCGACTCCCTTTTTGAATCATACTGCACATAACGGCTATCTTTGCGAGTTTCGTTAAACATATTGTTATCCAAAGCCTCGCGTTTTTTAGCAGTTTGCCCCTCGTAATAAGCGTTACGCTCATTCTTGGTTTCTACAGGAATTTTCGCTAAGAGTAGTCCATCATTATAAACAATGCCAGCGTGTCTGCCTTCGTCCATAGTAGGTAAAACAAACTCTGTGGGTAAGTCAGTTCCTCTTACGAGCTCCCAACCTTCTCTCAGTCTTTTGCTTACATTACTCCTGTCCTCTTGTCCCAACATAGATTCTCTTATCCAACGATATTCATATCCATCTGGGGGAGGTGGGGTTTCTAGCTTTCTAACTGGCCTCCATGGTTGTCTACGAGTGTTATTAGCGTGATTCTCGGATTCACGGGATTGTCTGGTAGTAGTTACTTTTTCTTCGGTCATTTTGCCTCCCTATTAGCTATTTTTTGTTTTTCTTTAGCAACAGATTTTAACCACGCATCTTCTGTCATGTTGTGTGGTTTCAATCCTCTAAGACGCTCTACTTCCGATTTAGAGAAAGTTACACCGTTCTTTTTGCCTTGTGTTTTTTGTCGACCTCCGACAGAGGTTGAGGCGACTCTTTGCACAGCGGGTCTACCTTCTGATTGCTCGACATTATTACCAGAACTTTGCAGGTCTGGATAAACTTTATATACACGACTATTCAGCTGATCGTAATATTCTTGAGAATCAGCCTCATAGCCTTCGTTGATTAAATTGAAATGAGTAAAATATGCAAATTGAGTAGCTTGTTGGTTGGTTGGGTCAATGTCGTCGCCATACCAAGGATTTTGTGCATGCCACTCTTGCGCCTCTCTGGTTGGTTTTGGCGCCTCTTGTGTTTGAACCGTGCTTGGTTCTTGTGGAACAGGTTGAGGGTTTTGGAAAGTTTGTTGCTCTGCCTGTTGTTTTGCTACTTTCAGTTTTTCTTTTTGGATGCTTAGATCACTTTTGAGTGTATCAGCTTTGCTAATTAGTTCTGCATCGTTAGATTCTATTGCCTTTTTATATAAATCATCTGCTTGTCTTTGTTTAGCGTCTAAAGCCTCTTCCTCTTTCACTAAAAGTTGCGCTTTTACTTCTCTTTGGGATTGCAAGATACTTGCAGTTTCCATTTCTTTTTGCGCTAACATTTGTTCAAGCCTGGCGGCTTTTTCTTCTGCCGCTCTATTTCTTTCGTTTAACTTGTTTATTCTTTTGGAAACACCTTTAGTGTAATTTTCAAGTTCATCATCCGTCGAAACGTCTGATTTAGTCTGTTGTTCAGCGTTTTCTACTACCTCTACTTCAAGTTCTTCGGCCTCTGGCTGAACTTCTTGAGCATTTTCTTGTTCATTCATCATAAACTCACTATGTCATCTGGATTGAGTATGGTGGCTATAACCTCATCATCATTGATAATTCTTACCTCTGCACCATCTTCAAGTTTAAACCTAGAGCCAGAGTAACGCCCTATTAAAACCCATTGTTTTTCTTCGCACCACGGTTTGTCACCGTATCTTGCTTTATCGTTGTAGCATTGTGGACCCATTTTAACTACATAAGCTACTACGGTAGCCAAAGCCTCTCTGTTTACAGTTTCTTTAGCTAATACTATACCGCCTTTTGTTTTTGCTTTGCCTGCGTATGGTAAAACCAACATGCGCCAACCTGTAGGTTGTGGCATGCGGTCTAATATTGATTTATCTAAAAGTTCTGGATCTAAGATTCTATCTTCTATATCTATGTATGCGTCTGCTATTTTTTTAGATTCTGCCATTATTAACTTTTATTTATGTCACTAAGTTCGTTTGCAATATAGTATAAAGCGTTTAGCTCGCCTTGCAAATATTTATAATGTTCCATATCCTTTAATCCACCAGACATGAGTGTTTCTTGTATTTGTTTTTCTCGATCATCAATGATACTTTTGACTTTATCGAGTAAATAAACCTCATCCATTATTTTTTGCTTTTAGCTGGTCTACCTCTTTTTTTTGCTGTTGCCTTTTTTGCTGGTGCTTTTTTTGCCGACTTTTTAGGAGGGCTTTTCTTTGGTTTTTCTACAACTTCTGCTACAGGTTTTGGATTCGGGACCACTCCGCCCGCATCTATAATTTTTTGCTTGGCCGCTATTCTTGCGTCACTTGCCTCTTTTTTAGCTTGCGCCTCTAGAACCGCTTTAGCGGCATCTTGCATTTCTTGTGCTCGACGTTTTGCTTTTTCATGTTTTAGCTTTGTCACAGCCTCTAGTTTGTAAGATGTTGTCATGTTATCTCCTAAGTTTACTCTCTATTTCTAACAATTTTAGATCTGCATTTTGGCGCAACCTATCAATCGCTACTTCGAGTTTATCATCTGCAATTGATTTTTGCACTTCTAGGCGTCGTTTTTGTATATCAGAGTCCATAAGTTTTTCTTGAGCTCTTTGTTCTTGTTTAGCAACAAACTTGCTTGCGTCCATATCAAGTTCTTTATCTTTCAAAGCCAATTCAGTTTTTCTTATTTCCACAAGAGGATCTTCGCTAGTGCCTTGCCCAATAGATTGGAGAAAGTCAGAAGTTAGTTGAGCCATAATTGGAGCACTAAATTGGTCTAAAATCATTTGTATTTGCAAACCAATCTGTTGAGCCTCTTGCGGAGAAACTTGTTGCATTTGCCCTTGGACTTCTGCAATTCTCATTTGTGTTTCCTCTGGTATTTGTTCTTGTGCTAATTGAGCTGATAAAAACTGTAAGTGTTGCATGCAGTGACTTATTATAATTGATTGAATTTGTGGGTTTTCTTGAACTATGCTAGTCAAAAATAGGCTTTTGTGTGTGTCTAAATGTGCTTGATGGTTTTGTTGTTCAAATGCTTGCGCTGGTTGACCCATAAGTAAACCCGAATTTTCAATACCAGCATCGATAGGTTTGGGAGTCATATCTGGCGGAGGCTGTATAAGCGAATCAACATTATCTACACCTAAAGCAGAATACATGCGACGGTAGGCCTCATAAATACCCATCGGACCATGCACGTCGGGAGCTGATTGAACCATTTGTAATAGCTCTTGTGCCAACGTTACTCTTTGACTTTGTGAAAAAATGTTTGGATCAGATACAGGTATGACGTCGATACGTCCGTCGAAGTCCATGCTTTTGATTTCTTGTGACCCCGAACCTACTGCAAACTCATACACAGGCGGTAGATATTCAGCAAAAACCTTAGAAAGTATTTGGAACTCCATTTTTTGTGCGTAGTGCAATCTTTTATGTATTGCAGACATAACCTTGGTTCCACGTTCTAAAAGAGCCACGGTCGTTCCGACAGGCATGGCTTGGTTCATATCACCCACATTCATATCGGCTATTGCGGCAAAACGTTTGCCAGAATCGACTAACAAGCCTAATAATTGCATCAAAACACTGCTAGGCTCTTTTATAGGTAAAGGTATAAGGTTTTCTCTTAGTGAGCCTCCTGTTGTATCTATATCTCTAAACTCACCTGGTTGTAAAGGCTCGTCCTCATCTCTAATACGCATACCCCTAGCTTTAAAACCAGCTGGTAAATTAGCTAAAGTTCCGCTATCTATTAATTGTCGTAAAATCGAGGTAGATGCTTTAGAAAGTCCTCCTATCATGTGTGACAACCCTAGCCCATAAAAACCCAAGCCTGGCAAAAATTTGTATTGCACAAAATAATTTATTTTGTTTTTCAGAGGGTCTGTTTCTAAAAAGTTTCGTCTGATAGATAAGACTGTTGAAGAGTCCTCATCTATTGTCACTATGTAAGGTAATTTTAAGCCTGTGCTTTGTCCGAGTTGGTCTAAATCTTCAAAACCAGGAATATCCAATACGGTATGTATCTCATATATGGTTCTATTTCTGTCCTCTTTATAGCTTGGCTCAACACCCTGTATGTCGTCTATTGCTTTTTCGATTTCAGATTCACTGTCGTCATAAGTTTCATCACTAATTTCAACATTTGCATAAAAACCAGTTAGTTGTTGTTTTTTTACCTCATTTAAAGACATGCTTATGGCATGTGTAATTCTTTCTGCGCTTGATATATCCGAGGCCTCATAAGGAACTATGAGATCTTCTGGTGGTATAAATTTAGATACAGCTTTTCCTGTTACTGCATCATAATAAACTTTTTTAAAGGCAGAGCCAGCTAAAGGTAAATAAAACAGTAACATATCAAGTTCTGGGTCATAGTCACTCATTACATTCATAATGTAATAATTCATAAACTCTTGGACTCTCTCAGCTTGATCTTCGGTTTCTATGGTTCTTGCACCAATAATCTCAGTCTTAACTGGACCTTTTGGGGGTAACATTTCTTTATAAGCCTGTGCTTGAAACTGAGTTACAGCCTCGGCTAAAATCGGGTGGATTACACCAGAACTACCCTCGAATGGTTGTGATCGTGATTCATCAAACTTCATGCCTAGATATTTCAAACCGTCTGTATAAGTTTTTTCCCATTCAGATCTTGATTGTTTATCGGATTTTATGGAGCTGATTAGGTCAGAGGATATTTTTTGTAAAGTTATTGGGTCTATAAATTCGACTAGATTGGCATTGAAATCCATTTGAGGTGGTTCTGGTTCTACTATTTCTTCGTCTAGTAAAACCTCTTGCTCATTTACTAATATTTGTGCCGCATTAGCTATTTTTTCTTGTCGAGTTTCTTCTGGAAAAACCTCAACCGCAGTTGATTGATTTTCAATATCTGGTGAGTTTTCTGCGTCTAGTACTTTTTCAATAGCCATTTAATGTATCACCTTTTCGTCATTTTCAAGGTCGCCGCACTGAATAAGATCCTCTAATTCTCCCAAAACTTCCAAACCTTGCGACTCTGCTATAAGGTCAGCATCGTTTGCGTTTTGAGCATATATATTAGGTCCATCATACTCTTTGCCGTCATGGATAAACTTAGTTATAAATATCTTCATTAATAATATACCTGTCTGTTTGATTTTAAAAGTCTTACCTCGTCTTGGTAATCCTCTTCCAAAGAAACGAAACCACCCTGTCTGAAACGCATCAAGGCCATTGTAGCACTATCACAATAGTCGTCATAATCACCATAAGGGAAAGACGCCATCTCTTCTATGACCTCATCTGCAAAATCATGTTCTGGAGCCCAGACCATTCCAGACTCAAAAATAGGAGCTACTGAGTTCATTCTTGCTATTTTATCTTGACCACGGCTTGGTGAGTAAGCAGTCACAGGAATACCCATACGTCTTAATTCGTGCGTTAATGGTGTACCAGACGCTTTAGCCTCTATCAAAACACAATCTGGCGTCCAATATCTGTATTCTTCCATAGCCATCCTTTTTAGTTCTGGAAAATCACATCTAACTCTTTTTGCATCTAGAAGTATGATTGCATCTGCTGTTTCGTCACCAGCATTAAATATCGCCCAAGTTGTGATAGCCGAGTAATCAGCTGTTTCTTTTTTTGAAAAGGCAGTATCGTAACTCTGTATCACATAAGAAAACGGCGGTATATCGTCATACTCCCAACGTCGCCACCACTCCCTTTTTACTATAGAGCCCTCTTCTGCTGTGGGGTTTTGCATCCACTGACTGTTCCATTTAGATATAGGTAATGATGCCTTTACACCTAATAATTCGTCTTTTTTCCAAAATTCTGGCCATAGAGGATTATCTGATTCGGGCATGATTGCAGGGAACTCAACAACTTCCCATTGATCTGCGTTATCTTCGCCTTGTTTTTGTAATACTTTTCCAACCAAGTCTTTAGTAGACCAACGCGTCATAACTATGACTATAATTCCGCCTGGTTGTAAACGTTGTCTAGGTCCAGAGGTGTACCACTCATAAGCAGATTCAAGTGATTTAGGTGAAAGTGCATCTTGCTCTGAATGTGGGTCATCAATAACCAAAAGGTCTGCACCACGACCTGTGATTGCACCACCTACACCTGCCGCGAAAAACTCTCCGTCTTGATTACTTGTCCAGCGACCTGCACTTTTGTTATCAGCTTGTAATTTTGTATCTGGAAATATGTGTTGATACTCTTCGCTATCAATAATATTTCTTACTTTACGTCCAAAACGGACAGCAAGTTCAGCTGTGTGTGTTGTTTGTATTATTTTTAAGTTACCCCTTCTGCCCATCATCCAAGCAGGAAAAAAGGTAGACGCAAATTCAGATTTTGAGTGTCTTGGAGGCAAACATACTATTAGTCTTTTTAATTTGCCGTCTGCGATTTTATTAAATTTTTCGGATATGATTTTGTGGTGTCTGCCTTCTATAAACTCTGGCCACATGTGTTTTACAAAGCCCATAAAGTCTTTTTGACAGGCATCTTGCTTATCTAGTTGCTCATATCTATTGAGTAAGGCTACAGCCTCAGCTTTGTCTTGTTCCGACAATATATCAAAATCTTTTAATGAAATATCACTCATATTTATAAAGTCGGGCTAGGCAATTAGGTAGTGACATAGTAATCACCCAACCCTAAACGTTTTCACGTCTAAGGCAAGTATAAATTAAGAATAACCACACACAAAATTATCAACAAAGTTAGAAAACCTACAGGTAAATATCTAGACCTCATGCCAGTTAGGATCTCCTGCAAATAACATTGATTCTGCCAATCTTCTTCTTTCCAGACCTTCTAAAACTTTGCCGCCAGCCTTATTCCACCTTTTCATTTGTTGCGGTACTTCATTGTATTTTTTTTCATTGAGAACCTTGAGCATCGTACTCGAATTTAGGTTTGTGGGGCCTAGATTGTATGTCCAGGCTACAAGAGCATCAAACTGGTTTTGATCTAGTTGCACTTTTACTGCGTCATTTACATATCCGCCATACTCTTCTAGTTCTTCTTCAAGCCAAGCCTCTGCTTGCTCTTGTGTGCATGTATCGCCCATTTTTACGTTTTTTGTTCTACCATACGCAATTGTAGGCACGTCAACCGCGTCTAAATAAGCCTCCAGCTTACATCCTTCAAATTTTTTAATTAATGATTTACCTTCTTCTGATATGTGCATTTTATTCTCCCCATTTTTTTGTTTTAGTACCGCCGTGATAATCGACAGCAAGGTTTTCTTTTTTGAGCAAATCAGCGATATTTCCTTTTTCACAAAATACATCGCCTAATACCCTACCATATTTATCGGTTCCATAAGATTTAAGTGTTATATCACCTACTAACCATTCTTTTAATTTTTGTTTTGCAAGCAATCCTAACTTTTTTTCTTTAGCTCTTTCTGGATATTTTTTTATATTTATTCTGGATTCTGGTGTATCAATACCATTTACCCTTACTGCTTTGTTGTGTAGCTGAACTGAAAAACCTAAGTCAATAGTTTCTAATCGTATTGTATCGCCATCGGTGACGGATTTAAGTTTGCATTTGTAGACAAAAGCGTCTGGTGATTTACTCACTTTTTGGTTGCTCCATGGTGACTTTTCTATAATAAACAACAACGTCTTTGAGTTCAGTAATGTACCTTTTTATTTCTTGCATGTTGTAAGCCATAACTTCATAGTCTGGTATGGTCATGGCTAAAAAAACTAACTCACCCTCTTGTTGTTCAATTCTAGCTAATTGTTCTTCCCAATTATCTGGAGTCACTGCAATCCACTGAGGTTGTTTGAGATCTATCTCCCTAGGCATAATAGGTTGAACTATTTGCCTTTCCAGAGGTTTTGCAGATACTTGAATTTGCTTAGTCGGTAGCAGACTGCAATTGCAAACCACTATCGAGGTCATCAACAGTATTGCTAATCTCCTCGATGTTTTCCATGATATGTTTTGTACCATTATTTATTTTTCTCTCCATTTCTACAGGATCAGCTAAAATTTTAGCAGTTAATTCGTAATTTTGTATGAACTGAGTATAACGATTGAGCTCTCTTTGGGCCGCTTGACTTTTTACGGTTAGATCTTGAAGTTGTTGTGTTTGTAGAACAAAATCTGCTTGTAGTGTGGCTATAGCCTCTTCTTGAGTTGCAACAGCTCCTTCTAGGGCTAAATTGTTAGCCTGTAATATTTGGTTTTGGCTATAGAAATAGTAACTTGCCATACCTAAAATCAAAATTACACCTATTAGAATTTGTTGCATCAAATGTCCTCTATTATGTAGTTCAGTCCGCCAGCACTTCTATACTCTATAATTTTATTATCGAGATTGCGAAATTTTAGGTGATTTTCTTTTTGCACAAGTATCTTTTTGCTTGTGTAGACTCTATCGTCCGCGTCACCATATTCTTTGTTGAATGACACTCGTATTTGGTAACGGTGTTGAAATAAGGCTAAAAACCAATCAATGATTTCTTTTATCTTCATAAAAATTTGTCACCATTTTTTATGTTATCAGTTTGCTAGAGGATTTTTGTCCTTATCTTCTAATTCTTCTATGTCTATCTGCATGCGCTCAACACTGAGTGTTAAGGTAGCAATACTAGCTTTCAAGTCACTATTATCTGGTATGACGATACTATCTATTGATTTATTCATGTACTCAACCGAGGTTTCTATAGCGGCAAACCTTTCTTCAATTATTTTTTGTGCATCTTCGGCATCTCCAATACCACCAATTTGTGCCTCCAAGTTTTCTAACCTATTTACATAAGTTGCACCTGTATAGCCAAAGCCTGCTAAAGTAGCTATGATTGATGCCAAGGCTATTATTTGTGCCAATTTAGATTCTAAAAAATTCATAAGTTCACCTGCTCGTCTAAAATGTTTTGCATTTTATCTATGCTTGTATTAGCTAGATTGTAATATGCTCCAGTATTATCTTCAATGTTAGAATTGTTGTAGATAATTTTGCTTTCATACCAGACGTTTTGATCTGGAACTGTGAAATTTTTGTATCTGTCAAAACCTGGAACATATCCTAGATAAGCAACAAAAGCGGTTTCATCGGAGTATTCACCCGACTCTTGCTGTTGTTGGTCCATATCTTCTTGTTCTTGTTTTATATTATCAGCTACTATTTGGTCAGCTATTTGGTCAGCCTCGGATGAGGTCATAACGCTAGATGTTGCAGATAATATTTGACCTTGTATGTCATTTATTTGCACATCGGACATAACTGAATTATCTAAAGTTACTAAAGGTGTTATGGTTATTGACGTGCCACCTATTGAATTGGCCCCGTCACTCATTTGTAAAACAGTATTGTTTTGAACATTCGCTGACAATATTTGGTCTGATATTGAAGGCGATGAGGATGTGCTTATACCGCCGCTCTGACTAACTTCTGAGTTGCCTGCGTTATTTTGTGTTGTGTAACTGTCAGTCGCAGTCCGTAATGTTTGTGAAACAACACGCAAAGCTCTCGATATACTGTTGCCTTTGGGATTTTCTTCAAATGTTTCTACGACCTCATCGACAATTTCTTCTTCTAACAATTCTTCTATTTGTTCTTCTATATCTTCCTCGACCAGCAGTTCTTCTACCACTTCCTCTTCTATAATCTCTTGGATTATTTCTTCAATCTGTTCTTCTTCGCTTAATTCTTCAATCTCTTGTAATATTTCGTTAGTAGTAAATATCTCAATTATTTCTTCGGTGTCGAAAACATCAAGAGTTTCAATATTATTTACTAAAGGCACACTATCAATAATCGTATCTAATGAGTCAAAAACATCTATTATTGGATCTATATAAAATTCTTCGTCGCTAAATCCGTTAAAATCAAACTCTTGAAAAATATCCTCTTCGCTAAAATTCTCAATAGGTTCGGTATATAAAATTACCTCTTCCTCTGTAATTTGATATGTTTCGGGCTCATCGAAACCGTTTTGTGTAACCACAACAGCAATTATTTCTGGTATATAGCCAGAGCAAGTTGGACTGTATTGTGGGTCTTGGTCACACTCAAAATCGCGCAAAGCCTGTTCATAGCCAGAACACTCAGTAGAATATAAAGCATTTATGTTGCACTGTTGTGTTAAATATGCCTCTGCATATCCATCACAAGAACTATCGTTCAAAGGATTACTGCAATCAATACCGTTGCCAGCTCCAGAACCGTACAAGCTACCGCCATTTTCAAGAAGTGTGTTAAATGACACAGCGTTCCAGTTTTGGTTTACACATGTGCTAGAGTTTGTGGTTCCAGTGTTGCACTCATCGTGATATAGATAGGTATATGAGTTATCTTTGTTAGAACCTACCTCACCTATTAAAACATCATGGTTGATAATATCTAATTCTCTATAACGAAAATCAAAAGAGTTATTATTCCAAAGTATTACCTCAAAGCTGTTATCTGAATTACGGTTGTATTCTCTCATACGGTACCATCCAAAGATCATCTTTGAACTATCACCCCAAGATTTCATCCTAGAATTATTATCTCTGATTAAATCAGTCCAGAATGGATATAGCGTATAAGTGTGTTGTCCGTTGATGGGGTCTGGTGTGTAATCATTACAGTAGTTGCCAGTGCTACCAAAATGCAAACACCCATTTGTGGACATTCTAGCTTGTGAAAATGTAGAGCCATAAAAGGTAAAATTGAAAGAAAGATCTATTGCAGGCGATACACCGTCGTCTACAACTTCATAAGCTAATTCGCCTTGAAAATTGTTAGCGTTATCATGTAAGTCATATAACGGTTGATTGGCCTCGTAGGTGTATTGACTAAATATATTTTGTGCAAAAAGCCCAATTAGGACAACGCATGAAATTCTTTTTTGCATTGTCTATCCGTTTTAGTTTTTCGCGTGTAGCCTTTTTTTACAAAACCTACAACATCTTTTTTAATTTGACTTCGTTTCGGGTTGGCCTCTGCTGTGCATTTTCTAATGTAATCTGCCTCTACTTCTTCCACATCTGGTCTTTTGTGTGGGTTTTCTTGCCATAATTGTTGAGCCTCTTTACCTATCTTGCCCTCATAAGGACATGGTGTTCCAGCCATGTTCATAGCCTTAAAAACCCTAACGTCTTGACATAATATTGATACGGCCGCTACTTTCATGCCCATATCATAAATATATTTACTTAGCTTTAATCTTTCACAATTTTGGTCAACTACCGCTTTACCGCCAGATAGTCCAAACACTTGCCCTTGAAACGCGCCACTAATTCCTGTGGTACAGAGATCTTGCGAATAACTCATTATGCTAGGAGCTATTGCAGATGCAGGTGGAGCCTTAGTTTTTACGTTCTGATTTATTGTCTGTGTTGAGTTAGTTTCATTTATATTTCTATTTGTGTTATCAGACGTAGATTGGCTTACACTTTCGTTAAAATTGTTATTGGTATTATCAGTAGTTACGTTAGATTCAGAAGTTGATTGATTTATATTTGTGTTTTCAGAAACACTCGTATTTTGATTAACATTCGTATTGGTTGAAGTCGAATTGTTAGTCACGGTTTGGTTCACCGTACTGTTTTGTGTCACGTTAGACGTATTCGTATTTACATTCGTATTACTGTTAGTCGAAGTGTTTACGTTTGTATTGGTGTTTGTATTAGTGTTAGTTGCCGTAGACGTAGAAGTCGACGTATTGGTGTTTGTGTTTGTGTTAGTGTTGGTATTTGTTGTCGTGGTTGTGTTGGTAGTATCTAGGCTATTAGCCTCACAATATTGCGTACCAGCGTCACAATCGCCAGTTTGATCTGCAAACAAAGAAACAGGTAGCAATATAACAGCTAAAAATATGATGTTTATTTGTTTCTTGTATGACATTAATTATCTTCGCCTTTAAAACCTTTGGAAGAATTTGAAGTGCCAGCATACAAACCGAACCACGCCGCACCAGCTCCGACTATAATTGATATTAGTCCAGATTGCTCTAAGCTCGGATTTTCTAACGACATAAACCACATAGTTGAGTAATAAAGCAAGAATATGTAAACGCTCAAAAAAACTCTAGGAAATATACGCCAAGAGTCCACCGCTCTAGCTAAATGAATCCATTTTTGATGTGGGTTGACATTAACATCTGCCTCAAGATCTCTAATTTTGTCCTTTAAGTCAGATATTTCCCTAATCATGTCCATGAATTTGTTGAGGTCCATCTCGACCTCATTTCTATCCATGTCGCCGCTAAATCTATTTTGGTCGTTCATACATATTTAACCAACACTACAGCACCAACGATAAAAGGGTAAACTGCCCACAGCATAGTTTCGAGTCTGTCAAATCTTTTGGAGCCATCCTCTAGCCTGTTTTCAATATTTTTATATAGAGCTTTACATTCGCGTTCATGCGACTCTATAGCGTTGAGTGCATCTTTGATGGTTGCCATTTATTTTTTTTTCTTTTTTTTCTTTTTTTTGACTCGTTTTGTTGTGTAAGCCTCGTTTACATCTGGGGTAGATTCGTCGTCGCCAACAAATTTACCATCTTCGTCGCGTGACCTAACTACTACTTTTTCTGTTCCTGTGAAAAAATCCACTACCTTAGTCCACCAGCTCATGTTACTTCTCCTTTGCGCGGCCTATATTTAAAGCCGCCCAATCCACCAATTTGTAGAGTTTGCCTATCCAGGCGTCATCCTTTGGTGTGGGCGTTGAGGCGGCAATCAATGAGGCCACGGTTACTATGATTGTCACCCATGTCACTAAATTTACTATCATTTCCATAATTTACTCCTGTTTTATGTAGGTTCTACTGGCCACTCACCTAGCGGTCTTGTGGGCGGGTCTTGATCATTATAGACATATAAAGCCGCTAACGCGTCGACATCGCTAACCGCATCTATTTTTGTTTTCATGTCATTAGCGGTCGTTCTTACTGCGGCTCTGTAAGTGGTCCAATCACTTGCTACGCTACCTCCTGTTTCCTGTGCTTTTACAACCATCCAATCGTTTGGTAATAAAAGATTATATGCGTGATTATCTATCTCGTTAGATTTAGCTGTTTTTAAATCAGACAAATTTCTAGCCGTAGCAGTCCCGTAGGTTGCCGTTACCTTTCCACTACTAAAAGAAAAAGATTGATCGGTATTTATATAATACGCTGGATCTTTGTAATTAGTGTTATTTTCAATCACTCGGTAAATACCAATTGATTCGAGTTCTGAACTTGACCAAATTTCAAAAATATTACGAGGGTATTTAATATCCCCGATTAATTGTTGTTTGGGATGCGTTATTATTTTACTAATACTTCCAGATTCTACTAATGCCCACATAATTTTATTTTACCTCATTATTTATTTTTTTACCTAGCTGGTGCAGGTGTTCCTGCGGAAGTCGCTAAGGGCGCGTAAGCCCATGCCATATATACATAAGTTCCACCATCTGCGTTTTCGTCTGCCGCACCAAAGGCGTTAGTTGCATTTCTCACTTTAAATCCATTACTTAACATGTCAATCGCTCCGTATTGATTTTGACTATCATCATCATTGATTTCTAAATTGTTATTGTTTAAATTCCAATCGTTTCCTACTCCAACACCTGTGGATGAGTTTGTACCTTGGTCAAAAGAGTGCATTATCCAATTACCTGTAGTGTCAGCTCTTTTTATCCATATTAATGAAGGAGTAAACCCTAAATAAACAAATGGTCCATTCGCATTACCATTTCCAGTATATTTGCCGAATCGCGAGAAACCTTGAACTTCCTTAAAAGCATAAGTTATATAATTAAAATTTCCATTCACACTAAAATCAGTACCTACTCCAAAGGTAGTATTTGAAACTGATGTAAATAAAGTAGTAGCACTATCATTATATGCGGCATTTGTATTTAACCCTTGAAATCCTCCAGGCAGAGTTGACTCAAAAGCACTATGATAAACTACCCAATCCTCTGTTCTATTTCTTGCTCTTCTAATAATAAGATCGGGTTTTGCACCTAACCCATGACCTATGGTTCTTGCTGTATTATTTGCAGGTGAGTCTGTAATAATACTAAATCCAGCAGTTGAGTTTACTTGAACAGTAACAGATATATCGCCATCACTATTTGATGAAGTTGTGCCACCATTAGCTTTCCAACCCCAAACTATATTTTCTCTTGATGAACCATTTATATCTCCATCGGAACCTACAACAAAACTATCGGAACCAACAGATGTAAAAATATTTGAATCAGTAGCCTCTTGGTCGTTTGTGTTAGAGTGTAAATTTTTAGTTATACCTCTGCTAGTATCATTTAAGTAATGATTAGTGGTTTCACTAGCACATTTACCCCAAAGCCAATCGGCTTGCATGTCAGAGTTTCCTGTCCATGTTATCGTTCTATCTGCACTACCATTTCCTACATACATAATTGTTTGGAAATATTCCGTTGGATCGTCAACAGGTGTGAAAACGGCCATATTATCCTCCGCTTTCTCCAAGATTGAGTGAACACAAAGATAAATAACCCGTCGGGGGCGCAAATTCAAAAGAACCTCGACTATTGCCGTCGCTTACCGCGCTCGATATAGACATGGTTGTGAAACCGCCGAAGTTTACTAACCAAGTGCCGCCACTGTCATAACTTACTGCAAAATGGTAGCCGTCTGAGGTATCTGGCAAATCTATTGCACCTGTGCCAGTTGCACCGCTTGTTGGGTCGCCAGAATTTTGATAAGTGTTATTTTTGGCAAAATAAATCTTTCTGTTGTCCATGTCCAAAGCCACGCCTATGATGTCTGAATTGCTGTAACTATCACCATAAGATGATCCACTATTATTAACAAACTTTTGACCATTAAAATAATAACCTACTCCTGTGCTTTGCTCTCCGACAAAAACACCATCTGCGTCAACAGAGGCGGCGGTTGTTATTGATTCTACTCCAATCATATTACTGCCACTTGTAGGTTGTGCCTCAAAATAAAATTTGCCAGCTGTCATGGCAAAAGTTGAATAAAATGTTTTGTTCAAACCCGAGCCGCTAGATCTTGATACTTTAGTTCCGCCCTCACTGATTTTTTGTGAGCTTGGATATTTATACAAAGGATTTAAAGTGGCAAAGTTATTGGTGCAAGTGTCAATAGCTTGATCTACAGCTGTTAAATTATTAAGAACTAAATTATTTCCATTGCCACTGCTATCTGTTCCTAGTGAGCTTGCATTTTCAAATTTCAAATAAAAACCTTGATTACCGAAGGTTAATCCACTGGCGTCTTTTGGCACCCATATCCCGTTACTATTAAATTCTCCAAAATCAGTCGGCGACGCTTGTGTTCCGTCTAAACAAACAATTTCAGTCATGTAACCTGCTAAATCGTTGTCACCGTCACCTGCGTTATCACCAGCAAATCTCACACCTACAAACAAATCATTAGTATTCATCCAATCGCTTTCTTGATTCAAACTTGGAAATTTTGTGTTGCTCCAAGATATTTCAACTCCGTTTCTATATAGTTTTACTCTATCTGAGGCTGTGCTTTGTGATGTGTCTACTGCTAACACGATGTGATACCATCCTGCGGGATCTCTAAATTCTTGTATGCTCTCTAATTCAGTCGAGCCACTTTCAAACATATAACGTATGGTGTCGCCCGCAAAATGCCAACGAGCATTAGAGCCTTGACCCATAAAATATTCATCATCACCTGCTGGTTTGTGGCCTAAAGAGGCTCGTTTTAACCACAAACTAAAAGTAAAAGTTTTTCTGTTACCTGCCGTTGGGTTGTTTCTGTAAAGGTATTCATTATTGTCTATTTCTAATTTAATTGAATTATTGACAGTAAATCCTGTAGAAACTGATCCTCTATTTGCCGAGCGTTGTAACGTTTCCATATTAGCTTTGCGTTAGATTTTGACTAATACCGATATTTTGCCACTTGTTACCGTTATATCTGAAAGCAAATATATCTGTTTTTGCGTCTGTAGCGGTCATTGTGGGGTTTTCATCGCCTGGGAACTCGAAAATAGCGTTGAACGCCAAAGTGTATGGCCCACTAGATGCGTGTTGTGCAACCTCAATTTGTATAATCGCGCCCTCAACTGCGTTTGTAGGTGCTGAAATGGTGCTGTTTTCTTCTAGTAATAAAAATGCGTTTGCGGCGGCTCTGGCATCCCAAGACACCGTGCCGTCTGTTAAAGCGACTTGTTTTATATTTGCGGATGTTTCAGCTGTTACCACTTGGTTCTCGTCAATACTTAAAGCAACGCTAGATCCTACAGTGCTACCAACACCAACAAGTAAATCATCGGCGCTATCGTCTAATGCAACGTAAAAGTCTTGTGCGTTGCCGTCGAAAACTATTGATGTGTCAACAGCGGCGCCGTCACCTAAAGTCACAGTATCATCTGTAATCGTGAGAATGTTGTTTGTCCCTACGGTTGAGCCTTCGCCGATAACTAGCTTATCAGCTGAGTCGTCTAAGGCTACATAAAAGTCTTTTGCGTTACCGTCAAACACTAAAGCTGTGTCTGCGGCGGCACCGTCGCCTAATGTGACTGTATCGTCGGTAATAGTAAGTATGTTGTTTGTACCGACGGTTGACCCTTCACCAATAACTAACTTATCAGCAGAGTCATCATTAGCTATATAAAAATCTTTTACGCCATTAAATTTAATAGCCACATCTTCTTCGCCACCATCTCCTAAAGTTAGTGTTGGTGTAGTGCCTAGCAGTGACATAGTTTGCGCGGCAATATCACCAGTAGTAGAAGATGCCGCTTGACCAACGCCTATGGATTGAGCAAATTTAATATCTTGGTTTTCATCAATTTCAATAGCAGGTGTGGTTCCTACTGCTGAACCAAGACCTATAACTAAGTCATCTGCTGAGTCGTCTAAACCCATGTAGAAATCTTGCGCGTTACCGTCAAACACAATTTTAGTATCTTCTGCTCCAGCGTCACCAATTGTTAAAGTTGGTGTAGAGCCAGATATGGTTACTGAATCTGTTAAGTTTAAATCTGTTAAGGCCTCGACCATAGCACCGCCCGATCCAGCGCCGTCTGAATAAATTGCTTTGACATGGCTATTTGGTACGGTAACGGTTGCGCCAGTGCCTTGTTTGATAACAATATTGTAGGGTCCAGAAGAACCGCTATCTGTTGTTGCGTTTTCAATAAACCAAAGTTTCGATACAGTGTTTGGGCCTATAGTTATTGTGCAATCGGAATCTAATGCGCCTGTATATTTTAAAAATATAGACCTGCCTGGATCAGTAGAGCCGTCCGCAATAGTCGTGGTGTGAGTGTCGGCATTGGTTGTTATGGCCTCGGTGCCAAAACTAAAAGCCTCTGCGATGAGCTCGAGGTTCGTATTCGTTTCTGAGCCCCAAGTTCCACTGGATTCTCCAGTGCCTATTTCTTTAAGTCTTAAATCATTTACATAAGTTGCCATGTTGGTCCTCTTCTATATAAAAAACGTTATGCCGCATCACGGCCCGCGTCAATCTCAGTATAAGACGGAGTTTGACTTGTTGCAACGGCGGAATAACCAGGTGATTGATCCGTGTCTATTTCGCCATAAACTAAAATAAATCCTGTCGATGCCGTGAATTGGACACCTACAGGCGTCACATCTGCGTTAGCTTGTGTGGTAACAGCTCCGATACCAGAGGCTACTTGGAATCCAGTTAGATTTATTACCTCGTTTTCGTGAACAATTACTGAACCTAACGCCGAGGTCGTTACCAAAGTTGTTGGCGTTACATTTGCTTTTGCTACTTGTGTGGTTGTGCCTAGACCCGAGGTTATTGCTAACGTTCCTAATGTTTGATTGGCTTTGCCGCTTTGCGTTGTTGACCCTTGACCAGAGGTTATGGCTAAAGTGCCTACTGATACGTCGGCTCCTGCGGTTACTGTCACAGAGCCTAAACCAGAAGTTATGGCGCCTACACTTGTGAGAGTTACAGGTAATGCAGTACCCCAAGCACCCTCGTCCCAAGCTCCTCTACCCCAACCGTTGATAATAGCCATTACAAGTTATCCCTTACCAAAACCAACAATACTTTTATATCGGTAAGGCTTTCTCTAACAGGTGCGGTAATGAAATCGAGCTCCAAAATAGAGTCAATTTTATTTATAGCTGATATTACCTTTTCTTTGTCGGACATGCTGATTTTTAGTTCTGTTTACACAAAGCAAAGTGAAATCAACAGCAAACGTCATTGGGGGGACATTATGTTTATAAGCGCTCACACCCTTAAAGAGGAGAATAGATGAAGGTGTAAAAATATCCATGCCATCGACTTCACTTGCCATAGCATAGATTATATGCCTTAGTTTTAATTTTGGCTAATTAATGTCGAGTGTCGTATTTTTGATCTTCCATATCAAGCAAACCTTGAAACTTTCTATTAAGAATTTTTTGCACTTTATGATACGGAAAGTCCTCATATCCAGAGTGTAGATTTTGCACTTGTTTGGCTATTTTTCTAGCACCTAAACCGCGTGATTTACAAGCGTATATGGTTTTTAAGACCTCTTGTTCTTCGGCTACTGGTACCAGCTTGGTTCTTCTTCTACTTCCAGAGTCGTCATATTCTTTTACATAACCGAAGGGTGCATGGCCGCCGATTGAGTAGCCCTTTTCAGCCCAAGCTACTTTGCCACCGTTTAATCTAGACATCATCATATCTCTTTCTAGTTCTGCAAACTGAGCCATGTTTGCTAACAAATTACGGTTGTTGATTCTGTTCATGTCTAATTTAGCCTCCAAACCTTTAGTTTCCTGCTCTTTGGGTAAAACAACTGGCGTATCTCCATACATATCGCAAAAGTAAAGCGTTATGCCTGTTTCCTCTAAAGTAGGTATCATGTTTAACATTTCATAGAAACCGCGGGCAAACCTGTCAAGTTTAGTTGTAACAATAATATCGTGCCTGTCCATGAGATCTGTAAGTTCTCTAGAGCCAGGTCGATCAACTAATGCTTTCATGCCACTAACACCAGCGTCACAAAAAAACCTATCAACGGGCCTTTCAAATTTGGTTTGGACAAATTCTTGAATTATTCTTTTTTGTTCATCTAAAGAGGAGCCGTCTTTTACTTGTTGCTCAGACGATACCCTTGTGTAGCCATAAATATTATTAATTTGCTTTTTTGGTTGTATCATTTTATTTCTCCATATTGGTTAAGATGTGAGCAATCACATCGACTGTCCATCCGTTACCGAGCATGCGATAGCGTTGTGTGTTTGATACGCCTTCGGTGTAGCCGTCTGGCACTGTTTGTAGGCGTTCACATTCAAGCGGCGTAAGTTTGCGCCAATGTAATTCATCACCATATAAGCCGCTATATCCTCCTTTTCCTCCTTTTGATTGAGCTGTAAGCGTAGCAGATTTGCCTGTAGTTTTATAAACTCTTGAGCCCTCTGAGTAATTTCGTGACAAGTTTTTTCCATCCTCTAAACGACGACCTTCCTCTAGACCATGAGAAAATTCTAGACCCTTTGAAACCACTACACTATCTTTGCCTACTGTAGTAATCGCATTAGATTTTTCGTCTTTACGAAGTTCTAGCATTTGTTTTGTTTTCTCTGCAACCGATACTCCGTCTTTGTCCATGTGCTTACCTTTTTCGTCATACGCTCTGCCACGAATTGCACCGCCCGTTATAACTTTGGGCTCATTGTTGCCACCACCCTGTGCAAGCAGTGACGGTGATTTGCCCTCTGGACTATAAACGCGCTTGAGTTGGTCGTGACCTTTTAGATCAACCGCTACGCCAACTTGTTTGGGTTTGGTAGCCACGTTGGTTCTAGCGGCAAACTCAGCAGTCAAAGCGTGTGACTTACCATCTTCGTGAAACACTCTGTCTTGTATGTAAGGTTGTTTACCACTTGCCTTTTTACTTGGATTGACTTGTTTGGGTTTATTTACAAGTTGTCGTCTGTGTTTCTTCTTGTATTGCTCTACATTAGCACCCTTGTAATAATTAGCATCTATGCAGTGTGATTTATCCCTTTCACTTTCAAAGCCATTTTCCAATATATCTCTTAAAACTATACCTTTGTCTTGTGGTTGTTTGATATTAGGTATGTTGGTCCAATAGTATCTTTGCCTGGATTGAGCGCTCAGTAACGAACTGTTGATAAAATGCGGCTCAAACCTAACATTACCAAACATATCTTTATACTCTGGTGCTACATCGTTTGCGGTGTAACAAGCTGATACTTGTTCGGTGAAAATTTCTAAAAATTCTTTTTTCATACGGACATTTTCCGCTAAAAAGTATTTAGGTTTGATTGCTTTGAGCAATCTTACGGCCTCAAAAAACAAAGCAGACCTAGGATCATCAAAAGCCAGTTGCTTTCCCGCAAACGAAAATCCTTGACATGGCGAGCCAAAGAGCAGTAAATCCACGTCCATAAAATCTTTGGGATCTAAATTACAAACATCGCCCAGCTGAACGGTATCTGGGAAGTTCTTTTGAGTAATCTCGATTGCGTACTTGTCAATCTCAGACGCGTAATACTTATCGACTTTAACGCCGAGTTTAGAGAGTGCTATTTGACCGCAACTCATTCCGTCAAACAAACTTAATACTTTCATGTTACTTCCTTTATTGAAATTCTTTTGGATCAAATTCTTCAAAATCTACAGACGGACATATTTCTCCTTCTGTTTCACCTCGTAAATTGTAGTGTGCTTTTTTCTCAGCCTCGTTTAATGATTCGGCCTTCACTGTGTAATATCCTACACGTTCTTCACGTACTCTGATATGGTATGTTTTCATAAGATTACCTCCTTTAGACCATCCTACTTTATATTATAGTTTTGTGCAATTAAATATTCATTTGTATTAAATATTGCTTTTTTTTATACAGTAGTGGTATGATCCGTTTTGGAAATGTTAATAACTAATTTTAAAGAGGTAATTTATGAAACATATATCTGAATCGTTATACCCTGTAGCCATCGACATATTAATATTGAGAACTTGCGAAACATAAAAATTGGATTTTCTTTTTCTGATAGTGTAGAAAGAAATGTGGTGGAGTAATGCAAGACGACGAAAGAAAGACACAGGTGAAAGAGGTGGCTAATAGGTTTAGGTTAATTTGTAACGAGCAAATAGAGGAAATCGAGGACCGCCTGCCTAAAGTTTCAGACCCTTTGGAGCGTGACGATTTATTGAAAAGAATTGCCGCTTTAGAGCAGATCGCAGACGAGGCCAACGCCAGAGCCGAAGAAATGATAAAGGTTTATTACGGCACAGGCTTAAAAAAATAGGTGAGTGTATGATTTTAGAATTTTTTTTATGGGGAGCTCTAATTTTTATAACGTGGAATTTTTTGAGTGTAGCTTTTGTGTATTCTAGGCGTTGGGTCGATAGGAATAAACACACGGAAGATATTATTAAATGTAAATGGAGAAAGTAATGGATCTTAAAAATGCTTATAAGAACTGGCAAGAGGAAGATACAGAGTTTAAAAACACAGGCAAACGTGTCATGCCTAAACGCTGGAAAGTTAAGCTAGACGCTTACAAAAACAGAAAATCCAAAAAGAAGAAAAATGCTTGATTGGCGCAAAGTTGTTTTGACTGTATGTGGCATATTCATACTTGTATTTATTTGGGCTCTCTTGGTTGTCCATGCAGTAACAGTTTCAGAAATTGAAATACAAAAATTTATAGAACAATAAATAGGCTATGAAATTAGAAAGATATAAAAGACCAGTTTACAAAGAGATGGGATATAAATATAAAAATTGGTATATCGTCAAAACCAAACATTTGGGATTGCCGCTAAAAGAAAAATCTACTAAATGGGTTCTTGAAAAATATGGAGAACCACGTCAATTTTTTGAAACCTTCAATGATGTTAAAAAACATCTTGTTAATTTAGACAAACCAATACGATGAAAAAATTTAATTTACGAGTTTCTACAAGCCAGATTGGTTACTACACTATTGAGGCTAAGTCTTTAGAAGAGGCCGTCGCACAAGCTCATTATCAGCTGTTGGTCAATCCTCCAAGAGAAATTGACGGCACCATCAAAGAAATCAAAACGCACGAACTTGTTGACTTGCCAAAAGAAACCATGGTGATTGACCAGGATTATTTAGAGTTTACATAGGAGAAAACAATGGCTAGACCAAAAAAGAAAATACAAAAAAGAGAAAAGTTATTTGACTTTCTTAGCAAAGTTATAGATCTATTTAAGTATAGATGGAAAACTGTTATCAAGGCTACGGTGTTAGCGGCTGGCTTTTCTTTGTTTATTTACGTTGTCTTTTTCTGGATTGATACGGTCCAAGAGATACGCTTTGAAATTATTTACATATAGGAGATAGCTGTGGATAAATATTTTTTTACTTTAGATGCGCTTTTTAAATCTAATTGGGAAGTTTGCAAGCCTAACCAGCTTAGAAGTATGATGAAAAAATATTTGAACAGGAATCACGATGTTGTTGGTGGAGCTGATTACATAATCAACATATACAAAGACGATTATTCCTACAAATATCAAGGAAAAGCATTGGAGGCCTTAAAGGCGCTATGAAAGTAAACGGGATAAAAATACCAAAACATTTACGGCATTTACCGATCCAGAGCTTACGCATGCTTATCTATTTATTTAGAAAAAGAACTTAACTATGTCGGAGGATATGCAGTCCTTCGCGGAAACAATTTACAAAATCATAGTTTCTTTTATGAGTGTAAGTTCTGTTGCGGCTTTGGAGAAATATTGGTTGTCCAATTTAGATGCTATCAATATTATAAAAAATACTGATAATGATTTATATTTAAAATTAATATCTAAATTTAAGGAACAGAAAAATGCGATTAACCTTGTTGCTATCGGAAAGACAGAAAGCCTTGATGATAAAAGTATTGAGCGATTACGCGAAACCGAAACTAGAATCGAAAGCGAAACAGGACAAAGAGGAGGTGGCGGATATTCAGAACATCATCCAAATGCTCGCTTTTGGAAGAAGTCGTGATTAAAGAGAATCTAATCCTTTACCTTCGTTTTCCATCATAGCGGTAGCGCCTGCGGCCGCGGCTATTGGTGCCACAGAAAATAACTCTTTACCAAAATTTTCTTTTATTAAATCACTTTGCGATTTCATTCGATTACGTCTAAAGACTTTAAGGCCACGCTTTTCTAAAAGATCTACTGTGCTTTGAGGAGCCGTATCTGAAACTATGGCTCCAGAAAATTCATCAAAGCCTACGGCTCTGGTAGGTTTTGCCTCGAAGTAATTAACTGCGCTATTTGCATTATCTTCAAATACTTTCAGTATTTTAGCGTTTATACTGGGCTCATCTATATATTTTAAATTTGAATTATCGACTAATTTTTTTACTGCTACTTTGACTGCTGGTTCTAGTTTTGCTCCATCCGTTAGCTCGGCTTTTACAAAAGACAGTAGTTCGTCAATCTCATCAAAATCATCTGGTCCAACCATTTTTTCTGATTGTAAAACTTCTCCGATATTATCAAATAAGGTGACTTCTGATCCTGTTTCAAAATCACCTGTAATTCTGGATTTGTCTGCTTTTATTGATGCCAAGTCGGGGTAAGTTTTTGATGTAAGCGCTCTTATGTAATTATCGCTAAAGCCAAGGACGTTTTCTCCTCCCCTTTGTGTATCAGAAATCATGTTCGCTACTACATTTTCTAAGTTGTAATCTACTGTTTTAAGTGTTTCTTCGGCCTCATCAAAATATTGGAATACAGAATCTTGGCCTAGGTATTTATCTTTTTCTGCCTTAGCCCATTTTCTAAATTCAGCATAATCTTTATAATCCTTAAAATCATCGTAAGTCTCAAGGAATGCACTATCGGGTATGCCTTTTTCTTTTGCATACTTTCTTTTGGCTAGGCCGCTGTCAAAAAAACTATCAAGCTCATCCATTCTATTTTCTGGATAATGCAGACTATCTTTTTCTAAATTTCTTAGTGCGTATGTTCCCTTTTCTAAAGTTTCAGACGCATCACCATCTCGCTCAAAGGTTCGCCTGTCCATGATTTTGATGCCAGCATAATCTTTGGCTAGTCGTTCCGCCGCTCCTGGTTTAGCTAATCTGATAGGTTTAGGTCCTCTAGGTGTATAAGCGTCTGCTGAATAAACTTTGTTGCGTGGATCTACAGCTGGATCAAATTTTTCGGGTTTACCTATCAAAGTTATGTTGCCAAAACCTTCATGTGGTGTATCTGCTTTTGTTACCGCTATGCTTGGAGAGGGTAATCCACCAATGTTGTCATACAAAGCAAGTTTGTCTACTGAAGTGTTGTGTAAAAACACCATGTCTTTAGGTTCGTCCGTGAGAGCTTGTGCCTTCGTTATTGATTCAACGCCTTTACCTGCCTTTCCAGCTTTGATAGCGGCGGTTCCGAGTGCGGCTCCAGGTATCATGTCAATAGTTGAAAGTAGTTGTCCGAATTTATCACCACGTTCTTGTGCTAATTCGTAAGAAAAACCAGGCAAAAACTCTCCGATACCGCCTTGTTGGTATGGGTCTACGGTTCGCAACAATTTTTGGGACATTTGATAGGATTTTCTAGGATCTCCGCCACTATATCCGACTTTTTGTAACAAACTGGCTAATCCTCGGACCCTTTTCTCGGCTGGTGTTTCCTCTATTGGCTCTATGGAACCTACATCTGGTGTTCTTTTCGGCACAGCGTCAAGTTTTGACTGAAAAGACTCCAAAGGTGTGGGTTCTTCAAAGATATTTATTTTGTCGAGCTCCATTCGGCTAGTATATCAACGAAAAGCTGGACCAGTAAACCAGACAACTAGGACAAAACGGTCGCCTTTAGTGATTGGATTGACTTTATGGGGCAAAAATGAGCTGAAAGCAACAACATCGCCCACATTCGGCCGCGTACAGCTACCGATTTCGCCTGTCCTAAAGCAAAATTCGCCGCCTTCGTAGTCATCATTAAGCAAAATAGACGCACTTATCTTTCGATAGGCCGCATTTTCGGGTCCTAAGTCAATATGATACTCATATCCGTTGCTCGGAGCTTTGTAATGTATGATTTGAGCGGTTTCAATGCCAGAAATGTCATAGTTGAAGTATTTATTGACCGTGTTGCCGACTTTATTGAGTATCTTATAGATTCTTTCGGCTTGGTGGTCGATAAAATACACATCTGCGTCGCGTGTTTCTTTGTTTTCGGTTTGGCTATCGCCACTATGAACCAAGCCAGTAGTCGGGTTTTGGTCAGATATGTAGTCCATGAACACTGCGACCTCTTTGAGCCCCACAGAACAACCCGTAACGCCATGTTTGGGTTGCTTTTTTTTGGACATTTAATTTTTTATCCAGCGTATATCAATCATGGCAAAAACAACTCATACCATCGTCACCGAAAAGATCTCTGTATGGCTCTGGTTCTTTAGATATTTCGACTAATTCAATATATGGCGGCCTATCTTGTCTAAATTTGGCTGTAGACACGGCTCTACCCTCATATTCTGTTCCTTTATTTAGTTTTACTATCTTATTTTCTTGGTCAATCCACCAATCGGCTAGATCTGGACGCTCTCTCAAAATACTGGTTATGGTTTTCATACCTTTCAGATAACAAAGGTCACAGTTACCAGCTAACGTTTTACCACCATGATTTGGCAAATTTAGATCAAAGTTACTTGCCTCCCAAAACTTGAATACATCATGAACATTTACCTTTGCGTCATATAAAGGCATAACGGACTCCCAAGGTTCTGCGTTGCGCTCGTTTGCGCTGTATTGTTTGCCGACCCGACGCGGTTCGTCGTAGCGTAAACCAAGAACATTGACCCATTCTTTATATCCTTTTTGTTTCATAAAACGTTTCATGGGCATTACTTTCAGTTCTGAGGTGCAAAACCGTGTAACAGGATTCGGTAACATTTTCTTTCTCTCAATGAGTGCTTGAAAAGGCTCGCCTTGTCTACTCGCTGTTTCGTAGGTAACTTCCTCGGTGCGATAAATAGGCCTTTCGTCGTAGATCCGCATTTCTAACCAATGTATATTGATACCCCAATGCTCAGAACAATCTCGCACAAAGTCTAAAGTTTCGGGCATTTCCTTTCCTGTGTTGGCAAAAGTAACATAAACATCATCTGGCAAAGTACCACCGTGAGCTTGCACAATGTGATAGAGCATATAAGCAGAAGTTCTACCGCCGCTAAAACTAATTAAAGCAGGACCTTCAATTTTGTATGGATTCATAATTTTTTTCTTCTAGGATTCTATACTTTTCCCAATTATCAGCGAGTATTTCGAGCCAATCGTCAATTCCGATCACACAAATTTTTTGGTTGTCGGGGTCCCACTCGGTGTTTACTGCATGCAGGGGTATGGCCACTCGGATAGGGGTGCGGTTGAACTTAAAAATCAAGGTGGGAATCTTTCCATTACTGGAACTGCAAACTTGATTCCACCAGGAGGACTTAAGCCATTTGCCTTCTTTGTATGATTTACATTCAACCGCATGAAAAGGAATGTTGAGGTCGCATAGATCTTTCTCTTGATACTGAACCAGATTGCGTTTGGTTCGATAATCTATGCCTTGGCGCTCAAAAAAGTCGTTGAGAATGTTTGCTACTTGACGCTCAAAACTAGCGCCTTTGTTTCTGCTGTTTATCGGCATTTGTTAAGTTTATAAAATTTTACAAATATCTGCAAAATTTTTTTAGGATCATTTTTTTTGGTGATTTAGTGTGTCTAACTTAGTTATAACTGTCGCCGACACGCGCGTCGCTGTTTTGGGTGCCTGGGGGCCGCGTTCCTACCCAGAACCAGCTAAAAAAACGGCCGCTAGGGACTCCAATCTTATGCTTTGTGACTGTTGTGAACACAAGGCTACAAATTACAGCTGACATTCTACTTTAAAAAAACGTCGTAAGTTATTGATTTAAGGTGATTTTTTTAAAAAAGTAAAAATTTTCCAGAATTTTGGGCTGTGGCAAAAGAAAGCCCCTAGACTAAGTTATATTCTTATTTATCTTTCGGCGAGTAAGTAGAACTTTCAGCTCCGAGTAATTGACCAAGCCGCTCTTTAATTTGTTCCTTACTTAACTTCTCCAGGTTGGCATTTATGTTTATGTTTTGTGATCTATTTATGGATAAACCGCCAAGCTGGTTCAATTCTTTGATAGCTGATACTGCCGCATTAAACTGTCCAGAATCGTAAGCGCTTTCCATAATCTTCCATAACATTGTGCCTGTCTTTTGTGGTGTGATTGCATATTTTTCAGCGAGCTCATCTTGCTTAACTCGTATGGCCTTAACCACGTTAGGATGATGTTTGCCAGACAATAATTTGTTAGCGGACACAGCTGGAAACTCGTAACCTGCTTTTCGGGCGGCCTCAGTTTGACCGCATGCACCTTCGGTGTAATGCCAAACAAAAGACGCTTGCATTTCTGTCAATCCAAACTCCTCATCTTTCTCAAATTGTTTGGGCGTGTTTACTACTTTATCTTTTGGTTTTTTTGGCATGTCATTCCTCTACAAATGCTATGTATTCATTTTCGTCTACTTTGACTATCGCAATCAAGTCCTCATCCTTATATTTTCTGGCTACGCCAGTAAAGGATTTTGCTTTCACGGCATCAGTTCTTACTTGATACTCCCCATCAACCATTTCTAAGTATATACGTTTAAGATCCACGACAAATCCTTAACAGGTTGGGGTGTGTAGTGTATAACCCACTAACACTTCCTATATTGCTACCCCTATAAACCCCTTTTTTCATGTTTATAACCATAAATAATTAATTTCTTATAAAGTAAGTTACCTTTACCTATTTAAGCCTGTAAACCGCATAGATAAAGCATTTCTGCTATACACTTCACCTAACACTATTGCCACCCTGTAATTGTAAATACTTGCACATATATACTATTACGAAAAAAGGTCTATTTGATTCCATTCTTTTTGAGCCGCCTCTACCCTAGCACAAGCTATGTCAAAATACTCTTCATTTAGCTCAATTCCGACGAATTTAAAGCCAGACATTATCGACGCCTTTCCTGTGCTACCAGAACCCATAAATGGATCAAGCACAACCCCACCTTTCGGTGTGACTAGGCGGCACAAATAACGCATCAACTCCGTTGGCTTGACTGTTGGGTGGACGTTTTTACGCAAAACAGAGTTAGCACCGAATGTTCTAGCTGTTTCGCTGTTGCTCCTAATATTACCATCGGTAGTCTGCGCCTCCTCAAAATTTTCCAACCCCTCATCTCTATCTTTTTTGCTTGCTTTCGGACAATAAAAATAACCGCTAGAATCACCAAGAAAAATGTCGCCGACCACCTCAGAGCCATCGTGCATAACATTAGCTGGGAATCTGCCTTCTACTGTTTTTTGACCAGTGATGTGATTAGTTTGACCTTGCCCAGAAAATTCTCCCGTCTTTGCATCTCTGTATGATGTGGTTCTATATTCAAGAGATTCTGTGCCAACCCTACAGTCATCTATCTTTGATTAGTTTTCTTGCCATAACGATAGGCTCATGTGCTGGCTTGAGTGCTGTACCCCAACCCTCCCATTCACTGTTGCCTTTTGTTATTTCAATATCTATTTGTGATTTTTCTTTTTTATACTCTGGAACTGTTGCCTCCATCAAGGCATTACCACGAATGTCGTGTGCCTTTCTTTTACCTACAACCTCTCTCTCATTACCCTGCAACTTATCCACAGCTTTACCAATATTGTGGGATTTTGGAAAGCCACTGCCATAAAGCCACATTAATTGGTCACGGATCTCAAAACCAGCGTCCTCTATCGGTATAGCTCCTCTGTGATAAGTGCGAGAACCGAAAAAAGACAATAAATGAGCTCCAGGCTTTAATACGTCATAAACTTGCGTCCAAATATCTACGCTAGGCACATCGTAATCCCAAGCCTTGCCCATGAAAGACAATCCATACGGCGGATCAGTCACACAACTGTCTACCTGCTCTAAATCAGACAAAATATCGTTTGCATCGCCACAATAAAGCGTCGCATCACCTATTTTTACAACGTTTTTCGTCATTATTTACCCTCACTGGCTGTTTCTATTACTTCAACATCAATAAACATATCACGTTCAACACCAAGCCTCTTTTTAATTAGGCTTACATAGTCTGAGTTCAATTCACACAAAATTGCATCGCGATTTAAAGCATTGGCCACTTGTGCGGTTGTACCAGAGCCACCAAACGGGTCTAAAACTGTACCACCCTGTGGACAACCAGCTAACACACATGGCTCTATCAAATCCATCGGAAAAGTTGCAAAATGAGCCTCTTTGTATGGCTTAGTAGTGACCGTCCACACAGAGCGTTTGTTTCTTTTTGGATTAGCACCTATTTTTTGCAAATTAGCTGAATAAACACCATCGACTGCCTTAATACTTTTGGGACTACTGGGTCCGTCGGGAAATTTAGCATCCTCCTTTATCGCATCATTATCAAAGTAATACTTCTTGTTCTTGCTTAGTAAAAATATATATTCATGTGCCTTCGTACACCTATCTCTTACACTTTCTGGCATAGGATTAGGTTTATGCCAGATGATGTCTTGTCTTAAATACCAACCATCAGATTGTAGAGCAAAGGCCACTCGCCAAGGTATGCCAATTAATTCTTTACGTTTCAAGACACCATAATTAAATTTGTGAGTAAAATTTTCGTGTGTTTGTTTTTGTTTTGGTGTTTTTTTATAAGCTCTGCCAGTATTTACGTTCAAGTTTTCCAAAATGTCAGCTCCACTACCCCTTTGGTTAGCATAACTATCACCCAAGTTAAGCCATACAGTTCCATCATCTCGTAATACTCGTTTGACTTCTTTGAATACCTCAACCAGGTTTTCTACAAACTGTTCTGGTGTTTCTTCCAAACCAAGTTGGTCGCTCTCTCCATAATCTCTCAAGCCGAAGTATGGTGGACTCGTAACACATGTATTTACACTTTGATCCGCTAAGTTTTTTAGAGTTTTGCGGCAATCTCCAACGTAAATTTTAATCATCTCCGAATGTACTCATAAAACCGTTGTTTTCATCTTCGATGGCCTTGTAATCAATATCGTATACCTTCTTACCGTTTGTGCGCCGCGCCTCAATGCCTTTTTCGTGTAAAACACGACTAGCCTCTTTGAAGTCTGGCATCCTAGGCGCTTTGATGCCCAAATCTCGTAATAATTTGGTCATTTGCACAGGTCGTGTCTTACTAGAGCCAAAATCGACGTGTTCTAAGAGCAGATCTTCAACGCTTGACTGTGTGCGATAGCCCTCATTACTTTCTTGCAAGAGCTCGCGCTCATCGTGTGATAAAAACCAATTCTTTTGTCCTGGCACATACATAGTTTCTTTTACTTGGGCCCAAAGCTGTTGCATGTCTACGCCATGATTGACGTCTATATCTTTGACAGCGAGAACCCAAAATCTTCGATTTCCCGACGTGTCCGTCAAAAATTCTCTTGCGTTGACACTTGCATAAAAGGCTGTGCGCCTTTGATAGGTGGTAAAAGCACGGTCGTATGGCAATCTAAGTTCATCCGTCTTTGACGTGACAAACGCTTTCAGCTGGTCGATGTCAGATTTCTTAAACGTCGACTCAATCTCTCCGAGTTCTACTATCCAGTGACTTACTGCCCGCTTGACGCTATCTTTGTCAGACGGATTGAGAGTAGCGCCCTCTAAAAGCCACCCTTTGTTGTAATCGCAAAGCCGCTTAAACCACAACGTTTTGCCTAAACCCTGTGCGCCCTGTAGGACGAGGATGCCTTCGAGTTCAACGCCATTGACCTCGTAAGCGGCGGCCACACAACTAATCAGCCATTTTCTCATTAACATTTCTTTTAGTTGGTTTGACTCTTGTGTGACTAGCGATTCTAAAAAGGCTGGCATCCTATCGTTACCGTCCCATGGAATACTATCTATCCATTCTTTAACAGGGTTATATTCTTTAGCCAACACCTTGAGGTAGTCCCTAACCTTGGTGTGCGGTATTCCCATATTTATGCAACGGTCCTCTATCTCTATCAGACTAGCCTCCTCTTTCATGTCAGCGATAAACTTCATGTTGGGTATTTCAATCTCCATGCGTTTTTTAATTACGTTATAGCGCACATCCACCTCATGTGTTTTCAACACTCCATTTACATTGTCTTTGGTGTTTAAGAATCTACCGCTTGCACTGCGCTGAAAGTCATACTCGACAGGTAAATCTAATTTTTGTAAAGCAGGTATGACCTCACCCTCTAAAGCCTCTACCTCTTCTATTTCGTTCTTGTGGTCATTGTAATCACCCTTAGTTTCTGGCATAAGGACTTCTGCTTGTCCTTTATTCTTACGAATATATTGACAGGCTTTGGTCGCCTCTTTTTCTCCTGTTTTGCTGTCGTCGTTATCGGCTATGAAAACGTGCTTGCGGTCAGCGAAATACTCAAACATGACCTCTGCTACGGGTGTCAAATTGTATGCATCAAAAGCGACGATAACAGGCTGTGCGTAGTCAGCGTAAATAGATGCCGCGGTTGCATATCCTTCGGCATAGTTAATAATGTCTGCACTTTTTAGGATCTCCGATCCAAGAATAAAAAAGCTACCGCTTTTTTTAGAACCAGTAAGAAAACGTTTGCCTCCGTCTTGGTCTATGTATTGAACGCCTACAATAGTCATTTGTTTGTCGTAGAGCGGTATCATTAGGTTGTTGTATTCGTCCGTTCTTAGGCCATAAGACAAAACCTTTTTCTTTTCTAAGTATGGGTGTTTTTCACATGGCAAACTTTTTTCCCACAAACTCTGTGCTCTTTTTGCCGCCTTAGAATATTTCTCTTGTTGCTTTACTTCTGCCTGTTTTTGCAGTTCTGCAATCTCTTGTTTTTGTTCTTTGGTTATCTTTCTGCGTTCTTGATTTTCTGGTTTCCAGATAGCAGTGGGTTGGTCAGCCGAGTTTCGATAGTCACCCAATCGTCCAAACGGGACAGATTGATCGACCCACAGCTGATACCAACCCACTAACTTTCGTTGACCGCCGACGTTAATGTAAGCCCGACCAATAGACCCGTCGGCAATCAAACCCTTTTTTGGGTCTGGTTCTAAACCATGGTCCGCCAAAAATTGACTGAACTGGTTTATGTAATCGGTAGAAAATGGTGTGTCAAAATTCTTTTTTTTGTTTGGTCGGGTTATTTTCAGTGTCACTGGATTTCCTGTTGGTCTTGCTTTATTTATTAAAGTGTATAAAATCTTACAAGATAATATCTAAATAAGCAATCACATAAAAAAGGAGAGAAAGATGAGCTTAACTGTAAATGCGTCTGGTGGCGGTGAGGATTTTCCAAAACTTGAACCAGGTAAATATGAGGGGACCTGTTTTAGAATTGTAGATCTTGGAACAAGTGAACAAGAATATAAAGGTCAAGTAAGTAAAAAGAAAAGAATTAGATTAGATTTTGAGATTACCAAAGCGGTAGACCCAGAAACTAATGAAATACTAATGCAAGACGGCAGACCTTTTGGTGTCGGCAAAACATACACTGCGTCTTTATTTGAGGCCGCAACGCTGAGAAAAGACTTAGAGAACTGGCGAGATAAAACGTTTACCGAACAAGAACTTGAAGGTTTTGACGTAGGTAAGTTGGTTGGTATGACAGCTCGTATTGAAATAGGACACACAGCACCAAGTGATTATGGTCCTGGTGGTAATCCAAAAATATTAAAACTATCAAGACCCGACGGCGGTGTTCAGAAAGTTGCGTCCATAAATCCACAGGCTACATTTGACTTGGAAGATTATTGCGATGAATTTAATGGCAATATGGGAGATAAGTCTAAAGCCATGGTAGAAATATTCGAGCTCCTACCGTCTTACTTACAAATAGAAATAGAAAGAAGTTTTGAATATTTAGCGGCAGTAGAAGAAGGCGAAAAGGCAAGCACCAAGCCTGCCGAGCCTGGTTTGGCTGACTTAGCAAAACCCGACGAGCCAGAGGATAACATACCGTTTTAATTTAACCCGTGGGTGAGCGCTCCTTTTTTAAACGTTATTCATATTAGCGTTTGCCCACACCTTACACTATGAAAAGAATGAGTGACCCATTTAATCCAACACACTACAAAGAGGGTGATATTGAGTGCATTGACGCAATTAAATCGTCAATGGAACCGACAAACTTTCATGCCTATTTAAAAGGCTCAATAATCAAATATCTATGGAGATACGATAAAAAAAATGACCCCGATATTTGTTTAGGTAAAGCACAATGGTTTATGAATAAATTGGTTGAAGAACATTTAAACGAATTTGGTAGTAACTCTGAATATTGGACAGAGGAAAAACCAAGTCCTACAAACTTTGAGTGACATACACTACAACGTCTTTTCTTTACCTGCCGCACTTATGGTAGAACATAATATGTCCGACAACATGGTTGCAGATCTAAATGACTATCTGGACAACTTGCGGAACAACGATGATAAAAAATCAGCTGGCGATAAATTAATAGGACAAATACACAAAGGAGAACAGCTGTCTATGGACTTTACTTTGCCTCAACTTTTGGAGTTTCGGCAAGTAGTTGAAAACTTAGGTGTAAGTTATTTAAGACATTTTGTAGAGTTTACAAAATCACAACTACGACCCAAAAAAATTGAAATGGATCAGCTGTGGTCAGTTCATAGTTTTGAAGGCGATTACAACCCAATACATGACCACTTAACTAAATCTATTATGGGTATTTCATTCACTACATGGACAAAAATTCCAGAACAAATTACAAAACCAGGTGAAAAAGACGCACTACATTACAACCTATATAACAGTTCTGGAGCCATAGATGGTTACTTAAATTTCACTTATGGCCTAAACCAAGTTGGCGATCCAGAAAGGTTAAGGCCATCGCAATCAAGATATGTAAAGCCAGAGGTTGGTAAGTTGCTTATGTTTCCAAGTTGGATGCAACATTGTGTTTATCCCTTTTTCGGGGAGGGAGAAAGACGCACTGTTGCAGGTAATCTTAATTGTTTTGATTTAACACCCGAAGAACTAAAGGAGGCTCAAGATGGAGTTTAAAATAGGTATTTACGATGACTTAACTTACGAGGAGTATGCAAGCATACCAGCTTACAGATCTCACGACTTAACGGCGGCTATTAAATGTCCTTATAGTTGGAAAAACGCTAAACCCATGTCGCAAACACCAGCACTGCTTGAAGGTCGTGTGCAACACACAGTTTTTTTGGAACACCACAAATTCGATGACGAGTTTGTAATACAACCAAACATAGACCGCAGAACTAAAGTGGGTAAAGAACAATGGGAAGATTTCCAAACAACAGTTGGGAACCGAACAGTAATATCTCAAGATTTATACGACCTTTGCATGGAACGGAGAGATATTGTCGAAAGCTATATACCAAAGCCAGAGGATAAAGTAGAGAGTTCTTTAGTTTTTATGTGGCATGATCAACCATTCAAATGCAGAATGGACTGGTATGATGGGAAAGACGTGTGGGATTTAAAAACTTGCCGTGACGCGTCGCCAAGAGGTTTTAAACAAGCAATCAACGCTTTCAACTATCACATGCAAGCGGCACTTTACTTAGACGGTTGTAAAGCACTGGATTTACCTGCTGATAAGTTTAATTTTCTTGCTCAAGCCAAGACGGACCCTTTTCCCTACGCTATTTATACTTTGTCTACTGAAGCCATAGGCTATGCAAGGGCTAAAAAAACAGGATTTACCATTTTCTCGTTTTTAGCGATAGCGTTAGCAACACCACCAATAACTTCTGCCTTACCCATGCCTTTATATTTAGAAAATTTCCATTGGTAAACCTCACCCTCTTCACAATTATCATCCATAACGATAACGCTTTTATTGAGTAAGTTTTTAAGGTGTTTATTGTCTAAGAACTCAGTAACTAAATTAGATATGTGAAATTCTAAACTTGTTTCTCTGAGTTCGTATTTTCCATTTGGGTCAAATTTAGGGTGTCCCTCTAAATATGGTTGCTCAAACATTTTCCACTTTGGTAAGTTTTTTCTGCACCACTCATCTAACTCTCTTTCGGTTTTCATATCGAAGTCATAGTCGTGGCAACCGCCAGTCCCTCTGTTAGAAACTCTACCAACCTTTTTACCGTCTACATAAAGACTAGCCTCAAAGCAATATGTTTCTTCACTCATGCTTTCGTAGTGTTTTACATTTTTTAATGTTATTTCTTTTTTATTGTTATTCATATTTTTACCTTTTTTATTATGTAGAAATCATTTTCTACATACACATCATACTAAATGTGTAGCATTTTGCAAGTATTTATACATATTTATACACATTATTTTAAAGGATAGATTCGCATAAATTAAGAACTCTTTGTTTGTTGGTTAGCCAAAACACCAATAAATATCTGTCGCCAGAACCAACGGGTAAGCCTTTATGCAAATGAGTAAAGCTAGGAAATATCAAAGCATGTCCAGTAGGTAAGGGTTTGATAGCACCATGGTTATGA
>LULP01000033.1_pt1 | contig 54760 bp, 54 predicted proteins | sample 728111 | NCBI WGS metagenome assembly LULP01 (sample SAMN03860286, study PRJNA289734) | marine metagenome | biome: seawater column; feature: ocean; material: water; isolation source: Red Sea water column Station 149 - depth 25m | place: Saudi Arabia: Red Sea | collected 2011-10-15 | depth 25 m
GGGCAAGATGATCATCGGTAGCGTCTTCACCATCGCCGGCGGGCTCTGCTTGGTCATGGCGGCGGCGACGCAGGGCGACGGCAAGATCGGGCTGTTCTGGCCCGTGATGTTCCATCTGCTCAACAGCATCGGCTTCGCGCATATCTTGCCCGTCAGCCTCGCGCTGTTCACCAAGCTGGCACCGAAGGCGCTCAACGCGACGATCGTCGGCATTTATTACCTCGCCTTCTTCGGCGCGAACAAGATCGTGGGCGAGGTCGGCACTTGGTATTCGTCGATGCCGACGACCAGTTTCTGGCTGTTCCACGTCGCAACCGCCGCGGTCGGCCTGGTTGCCTTCATCCTGTTCAAGCTGTTCCTCGCGAAACGGCTGATGGGGGAACCGGGCGCAGCCTAGAGCCTCATCGTTTTGCCTGAATCGTCATCCCGGCGGAGGCCGGGATGACGAGGTAAGGACGGTGGCGTTTCAGCCTAACCCGATCACGATTCAGAACAACCGCGACCCGTTCGGCACCGCGCGGTCGGGGGCAAAGAGGATCACCTCGCCCGCCGCGTCGGCGAAACCCAGCGTCAGCACTTCGGACATGAACTTGCCGATCTGGCGCGGAGGAAAGTTGACGACCGCCGCGACCTGCCGCCCGGGCAATTCCTCGGGCGCGTAGCGCGCGACGATCTGTGCGCTGCTCTTCTTGATACCGATCGCGGGGCCGAAATCGATCCTCAGCTTGAACGCCGGTTTGCGCGCCTCGGGGAAAGGCTCGGCTTCAACCAACTCCGTTCGCCCTGAGCTTGTCGAAGGGCCGTTCTTCTCTCATTCCGTAGAAGAAAGGACCGCGCTTCGACAAGCTCAGCACAAACGGATTTTGAGGATCATTCCATCTCCAGGATCACCGCATCGACCGCCAGGCTATCACCCTGCGCGGCGTTGACCGTCTTCACGACACCCGATTTTTCGGCGCGCAAGATATTCTCCATCTTCATCGCCTCGACGGTCGCCAGCGGCTGACCCGCCTCGACTTTGTCCCCTTCGCCGACATGCAGCGCGACGAGCAGGCCGGGCATCGGGCAGATGAGGAATTTCGACAGATCGGGCGGGATTTTTTCGATCATGTGGCTCGCCAGCGGCGCCACATGCCAGGGCAGCACGCGCACGTCGTGGATCGCGCCGCGCGTCGTCATGCGCCAGCCGGTGCGCGTCTTCAGGGCCTTCACCGCCAGCTCGCCGTCGCCGATCTCGGCCACCACCAGCCGGTCGCCCGGCGTATATTCGAGCGCGATGTCGATCTTGGGCCCCTTACCCGGCGCGCCGCCGACCTTTTCGCCGATATATAGCACGCGTCACCGCTTCGTCGGTCGGCGCGCCGTGGAAGCCCTCGGGATATTCCTCGGCAATAAAGCCCGTGGTCAGCTCGCCCGAGCGGAAGCGCGGATGCTGCATGATCGCGGAGACAAAATCGATATTGTGGCCAAGCCCCTCAAGCTCGAAGCGGTCGAGCGCTGCCACCTGCAGATCGGCCGCCTCGTCGCGCGTCTCGCCCCAGGTGATCAGCTTGGCGATCATCGGATCGTAGAAGATCGACACCTCGCCGCCATCATAAACGCCGTCATCAACGCGCACGCCATCGACCCCGCGGCGGCCATTTTCCTCGCCATCGTCGGTCCAGCCGGCGACCGGGGGTTTGTAGCGCGTCAGGCGCCCGGTCGAGGGCAGGAAACCGCGATAGGGATCTTCGGCATAGACGCGGTTTTCGATCGCCCAGCCGTCGATCTTGATGTCGTCCTGCGTCATTTCGAGCTTCTCGCCCGCCGCGACGCGGATCATCTGTTCGACCAGATCGATGCCGGTAATCGCTTCGGTCACCGGATGCTCGACCTGAAGCCGGGTGTTCATTTCGAGGAAGTAGAAGCTCTCGCCGGTCGGGTCGGCGCCCGACACGATCAGTTCGACCGTACCTGCGCTGTAATAGCCGACCGCCTTCGACAGCGCGACGCACTGCTCGCCCATCGCCTTGCGCATCTTTTCGGTGACGAAGGGCGACGGCGCTTCCTCGACGACCTTCTGGTGGCGGCGCTGGATGCTGCATTCGCGCTCGTTGAGGTAGAGGATGTTGCCGTGCTGATCGCCGAGAATCTGGATCTCGATATGGCGCGGATTGAGGATGAATTTCTCGATGAAGACACGGTCGTCGCCGAAGCTGTTGAGCCCCTCACGCTTGACGCTCTCGAAGCCTTCGCGGACGTCCTTCTCGTCATAGGCGAGGCGCATGCCCTTGCCGCCGCCGCCGGCGCTGGCCTTCATCATCACCGGATAGCCGATTTCGTTCGAAATCTCGACGGCGTGTTCGGTGTCGCGGATTTCGCCGACAAAGCCGGGGACGACGTTGACGCCCGCTTCCTTCGCGAGCTTCTTCGACTCGATCTTGTCGCCCATCGCGGCGATCGCGTTCACCGGCGGGCCGATGAAGGCGATATTTTCCTTGGCGAGCGCCTCGGCAAAGCTGGTGCGCTCGGACAGGAAGCCATAGCCCGGATGCACAGCCTCGGCGCCCGTCGCCTTGCACGCGGCGATGATCTTGTCGGCGATCAGATAGGATTCGGACGCCGGCGACGGCCCGATATGCACCGCCTCGTCGGCCATCTGCACGAAAGGCGCGCGCGCGTCGGCGTCCGAATAGACGGCGACGGTAGCAATGCCCATGCGGCGCGCGGTCTTGATGACGCGGCAGGCGATTTCGCCGCGGTTGGCGATTAGGATTTTCTTGAACATTTCTCTGCCTACTGCGCTTTCCATCGATTTATTTATTTGAGGGTCTTTGCTGTCGTCTGGTCGAATGTTTCCGTCAGGTTTCCACGTCCAGCGAACTCCTGCGTTTCCATATCATGATGAGAAACGCTGCCTGTAAAAGCAGAAACGTGATGGAGCCGATCATCGCATAGGTCGCGTATGGCAAGGCTTCGCCCGTGGGGCATGGGTCATAATCGCTGCAAGTGCCTGTCGAATAACCATAGAGCACGACTGCGACCGGCACAGTCAGAACGACCGTCACACAACTCACCATGACCTTCTGCCAAGATCGCATTGCCGTCACTCCCCCGCCTCCATCCGCATCGGCTCCATTTTTCCTTGCTCCGTGAACGTCACGAAATGGCTACGCGCCGCGACTTTCTTGCCGTCAGGGCCGACGGCCGGTTCAAACCGCGCAGTCTCCATCTTGCGGCATAACAGCGCGTCGCCTGTATCGGAGCCTGTTCCCTGGCGAGCTATGCGGCACCTCTTCACGCGCCCACGCTCATCAATGTCTACCCAGATTGATGCGGAATCCCTCGGCGGGACCAATGTTCCGCTTGGAAGGACAAGCAGCTCCCGATTATTGAGCACCGGGGGGCTATTCCGATAGCCAGCGGGATAAGGTGCGGGACTGGGGCCATGATCCTGTCCCGACGCTACGATCACGAACCGGAGCGTCATGGCTCGCTTGCCCGGCTGCGGCTGTCCCGAGGAATCAATGCCGTGCATGAAATGCCCACGGTCCTGGATAAGCCGGCAAGCCTGTTCCAGCAGATCGGTATAGTCCGCCGATCCCGGTGACGGCTCGCAACGCGTAACCTTGTCGTCCGCGCCGATGTGGAGGTCGAACGACAGGAACCGGCCAAACACAACGCCGCCGGTCACATTGGGTTTCCCCGCGAAGGCATGAGCGGGAAAATCGTCGGGAACCAGCCATGTTTCATATCCATCGGCCAGGCGGGCCGGTCGGATAAGCGTGGGGTCATCAAGGTCGCTGTCGATGGTCAAACGCACGATCTTTTTATTTTCCTGCGCCGGGTCCGCCACGGTTTGCGCCGTCGCCAGGGGCGACAGCCCGATAGCGGCAAGACATAGCAGCGAAAAGACGCGCATGGACCAACCCGCGTGTCCCCGCGAAGGCGGGGACCCATCTCCGACCCTGTCCAGATGGCACGGACCGGAGATGGGCTCCCGCTTTCGCGGGAGCACACGGCTTATTTCCGTACACGGCGCGAGCAAATTCACTCAGCCGCCTCCGTCATGCAAGTCTGGCGCATCGGCTCTTGCGCCTCCATCGGCCGCAGCCCCAGCTTGGCGAACAAGGCAGCGTCCTTGCTGTCGCCCGCGTTCGCGGTCGTCAGCAGCTTGTCGCCGGTGAAGATGCTGTTCGCGCCCGCCATGAAGCAGAGCGCCTGCGTCGCCTCCGACATGCTCTCGCGGCCCGCCGACAGGCGGACCATCGATTTGGGCATGGTGATGCGCGCGACCGCGATCGTGCGGACGAATTCGATATCGTCGATCTTCGCGAGCGGAGTGCCCTCGAGCATGTCGCCGAGTACCGTGCCCTTCACCGGCACCAGCGCGTTGACCGGCACGCTTTCTGGATGGCGTTCGAGCGTTGCGAGCGCGTGGATGAAGCCGACGCGGTCGGCGCGCGTCTCGCCCATGCCGACGATCCCGCCCGAGCAGACGTTGATCCCGGCATTGCGGACTTCTTCCAGCGTATCGAGCCGATCCTGAAACGTCCGCGTCGAGATGATGTTCTCGTAATTCTCCGGGCTCGTGTCGATATTGTGGTTATAATAATCGAGCCCCGCGACCGCCAATGTTTGCGCCTGTTCCCTGGTCAGCATGCCTAGGGTCATGCAGGTTTCCATACCCATCGCGCGCACGCCCTCGACCATCTCGACGATGCTCGCCATGTCGCGGTCCTTGGGATTGCGCCAGGCGGCACCCATGCAGAAACGCTTCGAACCGGCGTCCTTCGCCTGCGCCGCGGCCTGCAGCACCGCGCGGACGTCCATCAGCTTGGTGGCCTTGAGCCCGCTGTCGGCATGTTTCGATTGCGAGCAATAGCCGCAATCCTCGACGCAGCCGCCGGTCTTGATGCTCAAGAGCGTGCAAAGCTGCACCTCGCCGCGCGCGTGATGGCGGCGATGGACGCCCTGCGCCTCCCACATCAGCTCGTCGAACGGCAGGTCGAACAACGCGGCGATTTCCTCGCGCGTCCAGTCGGTACGGGTTTCGGTCACGCTTCGGTCTCCAATGCCTGCGCCAGGTCGGCGATGATGTCGTCGATATGTTCGATCCCCACCGACACGCGGACGACGTCGGGGCCGGCGCCGGCTTCGACCAGTTCGGCCTCCGAAAGCTGGCTGTGCGTCGTCGACGCCGGGTGGATGATCAGCGAGCGGGTGTCGCCCAGATTGGCGAGATGGCTGAACAGCTTCACCGAGGAGACGAGCTTGACGCCAGCGTCGTAGCCGCCCTTGAGGCCGAAGGTGAACACGGCGCCGCCGCGCCCGCCGAGATATTTGTGCGCGAGGTCGTGATAGGGGCTGTCGCGCAGCCCGGCATAGGAGACCCAGCTCACCGCCGGATGATCCTGCAACCATTTGGCGAGCGCGAGCGCGTTGCTGCAATGCCGGTCCATGCGCAGCGCGAGCGTCTCCATGCCGGTGAGCGCAAGAAAGGCGTTCATCGGCGCGAGCGCGGGGCCAAGGTCGCGCAGGCCGAGCGTCCGGGCGGCGAGGATGAAGGCCAGCGGCCCGAACGCATCGGTGAAGGTCAGCCCGTGATAGGAGGCATTGGGTTCGCTCAGCGCGGGATATTTGCCGCCCTTCGCCCAGTCGAACGTCCCGGCATCGACGATCAGGCCGCCGATCGCATTGCCATGACCGTTCAGGAATTTGGTCGCCGAATGAACGACGATGTCGGCGCCATGTTCGATCGGGCGGCAGAGCATCGGGGTCGCCATCGTGTTGTCGACGATCAGCGGCACACCCGCATCGTGCGCGACCTTCGCGATCGCCGCAATATCCTGCACGACCCCGCCCGGATTGGCGAGGCTTTCGATGAAGACCGCGCGCGTCTTGTCGTTTATCGCGGCCGCGACATTTGCAGGATCGTCGGCATCGACGAAATGCGTCGTCCACGCCATCTTGCGAAAGCTCTGTCCCAATTGGTTGAGCGAGCCGCCATAGAGCTTTTTCGCCGCGACGATCTCGCGCCCCGGTTCCATGATCGTATGGAAGGCCAGAAACTGCGCGGCATGGCCCGACGCCACCGCGAGCGCCGCCTGCCCGCCCTCCAGCGCCGCGATCTTGCCTTCGAGCGCGCCGTTCGTCGGGTTCATGATCCGGGTGTAGATATTCCCGAATTCCTGCAGGTTGAACAATCGCGACGCATGGTCGACATCGTCGAACACATAGGATGCGGTCTGGTAGATCGGCGTGATCCGCGCCTTGGTCGTCGGATCGGGCGCGGTGCCGGCGTGAACGCTCAGCGTTTCGGGTTTATGGTCGCTCATGCAGCATCCTCCAGCGGGGGCATATTGTGGCCGAGCAGGCGCAGGACGTCGGCGGCGCATTCCACCACATTGCTGCCCGGGCCATAGATGCCCTGCACGCCCGCGTCGCGCAGATAGTCGTAATCCTGCGGCGGAATGACGCCGCCCGCGATCACCTTGATATCGCCGCGCCCCGCCTCGCGCAGCCCCTTGATGAGTTCGGGGATCAGCGTCTTGTGCCCGGCGGCAAGGCTCGACGCGCCGACCGCATCGACCCCGCTTTCGAGCGCGAGCACGACCGTTTCCTCGGGCGTCTGGAACAAGGGCCCGGACACCACATCGAAGCCCATGTCGCTGAACGCCGAGGCGATGACATTGGCGCCGCGGTCGTGTCCATCCTGCCCCATCTTGGCGACGAGAAGCCTGGGCGCGCGGCCCAGACGGCGTTCGACCGCCTTCACCCCGTCGACGACCTGCGCCCAGCGGCTGTCGCCCTGATAGGGCGCGGCATAAACGCCCTTCACCGGCTTCGGCACCGTGCCGTAGCGCCCGAAGCTGACCTCCATCGCGTCCGAAATTTCGCCCAGCGTCGCGCGCGCGCGCGCCGCATCGACCGCGTGCGCGAGCAGATTGGTCTCGATCGACTGCGGTGCCGCCGCCGCGCGGCGCAGCGCGGTGAGCGCGGCCTGGCAAGCGACCTCGTCGCGGCTCGCCTTGACGCGGTTGATCCGCGCGACCTGCGCCTCGCGAACCTTGGTGTTGTCGACCTCCAGCGTTTCGAGCAGATCCTCGTCCTTCAGGCGATATTTGTTCACGCCGACGATGACATCATCGCCGCGGTCCACCCTCGCCTGTCGGGCGGCGGCTGCCTCCTCGATCATCGCCTTGGGCCAGCCGGCGGCGACCGCCTTGGCCATGCCGCCTTCGCTTTCGACCCGGTCGATGATCTCCTGCGCCTTGTCGATGAGCTGCTGCGTCAGCGCCTCGATATAATAGCTGCCGCCGAGCGGATCGACGACGTTGCACATGCCCGTTTCTTCCTGGATCACGATCTGCGTATTGCGCGCGATGCGGGCCGAAAAGTCGGTGGGCAGCGCGATCGCCTCGTCGAGCGCGTTGGTGTGCAGCGATTGGGTGCCGCCCAGCATCGCCGCCATCGCCTCGATCGTCGTGCGCATGACATTGTTGTAGGGGTCTTGCTCGGTCAGGCTGACCCCCGACGTCTGGCAATGGGTGCGCAGCATCTTGCTGCGCTCGTCCTTCGCGCCCAGCTTCGTCATCGCGCGGTGCCACAGCACGCGCGCGGCGCGCAGCTTGGCGATCTCCATGAAGAAGTTCATGCCGATCGCGAAGAAAAAGGACAGGCGCCCGGCGAACTTGTCGATGTCGAGGCCGCTCGCCACGCCATATTTCACATATTCGATGCCGTCGGCGATGGTGAAGGCCAGCTCCTGCACCTGCGTCGCCCCCGCCTCCTGCATATGATAGCCGGAGATGGAGATGCTGTTGAACTTGGGCATCTCGCGCGACGTGTAGCCGAAGATGTCGCTGATGATCCGCATCGAGGGCTCGGGCGGATAGATATAGGTGTTGCGGACCATGAACTCCTTCAAAATGTCGTTCTGGATGGTCCCGTCGAGCAGCTTGCGCTCGACCCCCTGCTCCTCGCCCGCGACTATGAAGAAGGCGAGGATCGGAATCACCGCGCCGTTCATCGTCATCGACACAGACATCTGGTCGAGCGGGATGCCGTCGAACAGGATCTTCATATCCTCGACGCTGTCGATCGCGACACCCGCCTTGCCGACGTCGCCGACGACGCGCGGATGATCGCTGTCATAGCCGCGGTGGGTGGCAAGGTCGAAAGCGACTGACAGGCCCTTCTGTCCCGCCGCGAGGTTGCGGCGATAGAAGGCGTTCGATTCCTCGGCAGTCGAAAAACCCGCATATTGCCGGATCGTCCACGGCCGCCCCGCATACATCGACGCGCGCACGCCGCGCGTGAAGGGCGCAAAGCCGGGCAGACCCGGATCGATGGTTACGTCCTCCGCCGTATAGAGCGGCTTGACGTCGATCCCCTCGGGCGTGTGCCAGGTGAGGTCTTTACCCTTCACTTCCTTGTCGGCGGCGGCGGCCCATTGGTCGAGGGTCGGTTTGTCGGTCATCTCAGTCTTCCGATCTGGTCATATTCTTCAAGTATCGAGATCAGCGCTTCGGCATTACCGCGCGCGTCGTTGAGCGGGTCATGGTCATGCACCGTTGTCCGGCGCTTTTTCCATCCCTGCGTGTCGCCGAAATTCCCGCGAAGGCCTGCGAACAGATCACCGATGCGTCGGGCCGAAAAGCCGAACGGATTAGGAATGCCTGCGCTGGCAAATCCATGGTTGATCCATTGCCAGTCGAACGCCGGATTGTCGGACCAAAACACTACACGATCGACTGCGAGCCCCTTCAGCCAAACGTCGAATTCGACCATCGCGTCCCCAAGCGTTACCGTTGCCGTCTCGACATGCTGCGCATGCGTCAGGCCTATCGACGCGTAGGCCGCATCGGCATGGCTGTCCGAATAGGGATGGATCACGGGCGATCGCCAGCCGCGCTCCAACGCGGGCTCGACGACAAACGCACCGAAATTGATCATGCTCCCGAAACCGGGGCATGGACCGGATGCTTCGCAATCTATGACGATGTGCGCTTTCATCCGAATCTCAGTGCCCGCCCTTCGGCGTTTCCATAATTTCGGTCAGCACCCCGCCCATATCCTTGGGGTGCAGGAAGAAGATCAGCGTCCCGTGCGCCCCGATCCGCGGCTCGCCCAGCACGCGCTTGCCCATCGCCTCGAATTCGGCCTTGGCGGCGTGAATATCCGGCACTTCGTAGCACATGTGATGCTGGCCGCCCGCCGGGTTCTTTTCGAGGAAACCCGCGATCGAGGTATTACCCGGCAGCGGCTCGATCAATTCGATCTGGGTGCCATCGAGCGCCCCGCCCGCTCCGGGCGTGTCGACGAAGCACACTTTGACGCCCTGATCGGGCAAGTCGAAAGGCTCATGGATCTTCGTCGCGCCCATGACGTCGCGGTAAAAGACGATGCTGTCGGCGATGGACGGCGTCGCGATGCCGATATGGTTCAGGCGGCCTAGCTTCATTTCACCAACCTCCGTCATTGCGAGGAGCCGCAGGCGACGCGGCAATCTCCAGTTCGAGACATTGCGCCCGACCGATGGCTGGAGATTGCTTCGCTTCGCTCGCAATGACGATGCTGGCGGCAATCGACGGCGTCGCAACGCCGATATGGTTCAGGCGGCCCAGTTTCATGTCAAATTCTCTCTCACTTCGTCATGCCGGACTTGATCCGGCATCCATTCGATCAGCGCCGGAAGAATGGACCCCGGATCAAGTCCGGGGTGACGACCGGAATTTACAGCGGGATATTGTCATGCTTCTTCCACGGATTCTCCAACTGCTTGTTCCGCAGCTTGCGTAGCCCCAGCGCGATCCGCTTGCGCGTATTATGCGGATGGATCACCTCGTCGATATAGCCGCGCGACGCCGCGACGAAGGGGTTGGCGAAGCGGTCCTCATATTCCTTCGTGCGCTGCGCGATCTTTTCGGGATCGCCCATATCGGCGCGGAAAATGATCTCGACCGCGCCCTTCGCGCCCATCACCGCGATTTCGGCGGTCGGCCACGCATAGTTCAAATCGCCGCGCAGATGCTTCGACGCCATCACGTCATAGGCGCCGCCATAAGCCTTGCGCGTGATCACGGTGATCTTTGGCACCGTCGCTTCGGCATAGGCGAAGAGCAGCTTCGCGCCATGCTTGATGATGCCATTATATTCCTGCGCGGTGCCGGGTAGGAAACCGGGGACATCGACGAAGGTCACGATCGGAATTTCGAACGCGTCGCAGAAACGCACGAAGCGCGCCGCCTTCTTCGACGAATTGATGTCGAGCACCCCAGCGAGCACCAGCGGCTGGTTCGCGACGATGCCCACGGTGCGCCCTTCGATGCGCCCGAAGCCGCAGATGATGTTCGCGGCGTGGGCCGGCTGCACTTCAAAGAAATCGCCCTCGTCGACCGTCTTGCGGATCAGCTCGTGCATGTCATAGGGCTGGTTCGCGTTGGGCGGGATCAGCGTGTCGAGGCTCATCTCGGCGCGGTCGTAGGGATCGCTCGTCGGGCGCACCGGCACGCCGCTGCGGTTGTTTTCGGGCAGATAATCGAAGAAGTCGCGCGCCGCGAGCAGCGCCTCGATGTCGTTCTCGAACGCCAGATCGGCGACCGAGCTTTTCGTCGTGTGCGTGATCGCGCCGCCGAGTTCCTCCTGCGTCACCACCTCGTTCGTGACCGTCTTGACCACATCGGGGCCGGTGACGAACATATAGCTGCTGTCTTTCACCATGAAGATGAAGTCGGTCATCGCCGGGCTGTAAACCGCTCCGCCCGCGCACGGCCCCATGATCAGCGAAATCTGCGGCACGACGCCCGATGCCAGCACATTCTTCTGGAACACGTCGGCATAGCCGCCGAGGCTGGCGACGCCCTCCTGAATGCGTGCGCCGCCGCTGTCATTGAGGCCGATGACCGGCGCACCAACCAGCATCGCCTTTTCCATCACCTTGCAGATTTTTTCGGCGTGACGTTTGGACAGCGAGCCGCCGAAGACGGTGAAATCCTGGCTGAAGACATAGACGAGGCGGCCGTTGATCGTTCCCGATCCGGTCACGACGCCATCGCCCGGAATCTTCTGATCCTGCATGCCGAAATCGACGCAGTCATGCTCGACATAGGTGTCGAGCTCCTCGAACGAATCTTCGTCGAGCAGCACCAGCAACCGCTCGCGCGCGGTCAGCTTGCCCTTGGCATGCTGGGCATCGATACGCTTCTGCCCGCCTCCCAAAGCGGCGGCGGCGCGGCGGCGTTCCATTTCGTCAATATTGGCGGACACTCGGCTTCTCCGGTTTTCTGGAGCCTGCCATCTGCGCCCGCGGCGCCCGCTATGCAAATGCGAATTTGCAAAGTTGCAAAGTTGCATTTTGCAAAGTAGTCATTCTTCGCAGAAAAGGAGAAGGCTCGTGAGCCGCCAGCGCATCTTTGCAGGCGCCCGCTTGCGCCAGCTTCGCACCGAACGGGGCATCCGGCAGGCCGATTTCGCCGAAAGGATCGGCATTTCGACATCCTATCTCAGCCAGATCGAGCATGACGATCGGCCGTTGACCCCTGCCCTGCTCGACCGGCTGCAAAGGCTGTTCCCGCTTGAATGGGAGGAGGTCGCCGCCGATGCCGGTGACCGCCGCGCCGGGGCGCTGCGCGAGGCGGCGGCCGATCCGCTGTTCGCCGCCGCACCGCTGGCGCCCGAACAGCTTGAGCGCGCCGCGCTGCAGCAACCGCAGCTCGCCGACCAGTTCGTCGCGCTCCACGCCGCCTATCGCCGCGCGGGCCAGCGGCTCCAGATCATCGACGAAGCGATGACCGGCGGCACCGCCGAGGGCAGCCGCCTGCCGTGGGAGGAGGTGCGCGACTGGTTCCACGACGCGGGCAATTATGTCGACAGCATCGACCGCGCAGCCGAGACGCTGGCGGGCCAGCTGCGCGGCCGCGACCCGTCGCCCGCGATCGAGACGATCGAACGGCGACTACGCGAGGCGCTGGGCATTTCGATCGTCTATCGCCAGCACCAGGTGCTGCGCGATTTCGATGCGACGATGCGCCACCTGATCATCGACCCGTCGCAGCCCGCCGAAACACGACGCTTTCAGCTTGCGCATCAGCTCGCGGCGACCGGCTGCGGCTCGACTATGGCGTCAGCTTCGAACAGGCGTGCCATCGCCTCTCGACGCTTCAGCGCCCCGGCGCGCGCGGCATCCCGATGTTCTTCTGCCGCGTCGACATGGCGGGCAATATCACCAAGCGGCACAGCGCCACCCGCCTGCAATTCGCGCGCTTCGGTGGCGCCTGCCCGCTGTGGATCGTCCACGAGGCGGCGGCGATCCCCGACCGCATATTGTTCCAGCTCGCCGAAACGCCCGATGGGCTGCGCTATGTGTCGATGGCGAAGGGGCTCGTAAAACCGTCGGGCAGCTATGCGCGCGCGCCGCGGCGCTATGCCGTGGCGCTGGGGTGCGAGGCGCAATATGCCGCCGATTTCGTCTATGCCGACGGGGTCGATGTGACCGCGCCGCACGCCGCGACGCGTATCGGATCATCGTGCCGCATCTGCCCGCGCGACGATTGCGACCAACGCGCCTTTCCGCCGAGCGACCGGCCCATCCTGGTCGACCCCGACCGCCGCGACGTGGTGCCCTACCGGATCGGGTAGCGAAATGTCATTGCGAGCGGAGCGAAGCAATGACGAAGATGCTCACACCTTCACGATCCCCCGCTCGATCAGGCTGTGCGCCGTCGCCAGCACCGCCTCCTCGGGCGTCCGCATCGTCCAGCCGAGCGTTTCCATCGCGTGGCGGCTGTCGCCGCCGCGGACATTGCCCAGCTCGGCGACGAGCTGCTTGAGTTCGGGGCGGAAGATCGCGAATGTCTTGAGCAGCCAGTCGGGCATCCGCCGCGTCGGCACCTTGCGCGCCTGCTCGCCCAGGTTCGCGGTCAGGATGTTGGCAACATCGATCATCTTCATAAACGGTCCCGAACAGACATAGCGCTCGTCACGGATGCCCGGCGCGGTAAGCGCGCGATAATGAAGGTCGGCAACGTCGCGCACGTCGATGATGCCGAAGCCGACGTCGGGACACATCGGCACCTTGCCCTCGAGCAATTGTTTCACGACCTCGATCGACGTCGAGAGATCGTCGGACAGCAGCGGCCCGAACACCGCCGCGGGATTGACCGAGGCGAATTCCATGTCGCCGCCCTCCGACGCCACCCAATCGCGCGCCGCGCGCTCGGCGACGGTTTTCGAGCGCGGATAGGGCATGACCGCCGGATTATCGAGGTTCGTCCAATCGGCTTCGCTGTAGATGCCGCCGCCGTCGCCATGCCCATAGGCGATCGCCGCCATCGACGAGGTCAGAACGAAGCGCCGCACCCCTGCCGCCCTCGCGAAACGCAGCGCGCGCAACGCGCCTTCGCGCGCCGGAACAACCAGTTCATCGGCGTGCTGGGGAACCCCCAACGGAAAGGGCGAAGCGACATGCGCGACATGACTGCATCCGGCGATCGCCTCCGCCCAGCCCAGATCATGCTCCAGATCGGCCGCGAAGAATCGGAGGCGATCGTTGTCGACGGCCAGCCACCCGCGCACTTCGGCCTCGCGCTTCAGGCTGCGCACCGTCGTGTGAACCGTCCAGCCATTGTCGATCAACTGCCGGATCAGGAAGCCGGCAATATAGCCGCTGCCGCCTGTTACCAATATCGCGCCTGTCATTCGCCCCTCCCTCGCTCGATCCGCGCCAGAGTATAGCTTATCGCTCGGCAATAACACTCCGTTCGCCCTGAGCTTGTCGAAGGGCCGTACTTTCCTTCGAGTATCAGAGAAGGACGGTGCTTCGACAAGCTCAGCACGAACGGATCAGGGTGGGCCTATCGCCCTATTTCAGCAGCACCAGTTCCTCGGCCATGCTGGGGTGCAGGGCGACCGTGGCATCGAAGTCGGCCTTGGTCAGTCCCGCCTTCACGGCGACGGCGGCCGCCTGCAAAATTTCGGGGGCGTCGGGGCCGATCATGTGGAGTCCGACGACCTGGTCGGTCGCCGCATTGACGACCATCTTGTACAGCGCCCGTTCGTTGCGGCCGGCGAGGACATTCTTCATCGCCCGGAAATCGCTGGTATAGATGCGCACAGCGCCCAGCTTGTTGCGTGCCTCAGCCTCGGTCATCCCGACCGCGCCGATCGGGGGATGGCTGAACACCGCGCTCGGGACATTGGCATAGTCGACGGTCGTCGGCTTGCCGCCGAAGACGCTGTCGGCGAACGCCTGCCCCTCGCGGATCGCCACCGGCGTCAGCTGGATGCGATTGGTCACATCGCCGACGGCATAGATGCTCGGCACCGACGACTGGTTATTGTCATCGACCTTGACCGCACCATCCTTGTCGAGTTCGACACCCGCCGCTTCCAGACCCAAGCCCTTTGTGTTCGGTACCCGCCCGGTCGCGACAAGAACGGCATCGGCCGCGATCGGATCGCAATTGTCGAGATGGACCATCAGCGATCCGTCGTCCTGTTTCTCGATCGACTTGAACGGCGCATTGAAACGGAATTCTATCCCCTTGGTCATCGAAATCTGGAGCAGGCGGTCGCGGATCTGCTCGTCATAGCCGCGCAGGATCGCGTCGCCGCGGTTGACGATCGTCACCTTGCTGCCGAATTCGTTGAAGATGCCCGCAAATTCGTTTGCGATATAGCCGCCGCCGGCGATCACCACACGCTTTGGCAGGCTGTCGAGATGAAACACCTCGTTCGAGGTGATCGCATGCTCGCTGCCCGGAAATTCGGGGACGAAGGGCCAGCCGCCGGTTGCCACCAGGATGCGTTCGGTGGTGAGTTCGGTCCCGTCGGCGAGCCGCACCTTTTGCGGACCGACGACGGTCGCGCGCGTCTTGAGGACCGTAACCTTGTGATTATCGAGCGTCTGACCGTAGAGACCTTCGAGACGCGTCACTTCGCTCAGCACATTGTCGCGCAGCCGCTGCCAGTCGAAATGACAATCGGGAACGTCCCAGCCGAAATGCCGCGCATCCTTCAGATCTTCTGCAAAGTGCGCCCCATAGACGAGCAGCTTCTTGGGCACGCAGCCGCGAATGACGCAGGTGCCGCCGACCCGATGCTCCTCGGCGACCGCAACGCGCGCGCCGTGTGACGCCGCGACCCGGCTCGCGCGAACGCCGCCCGACCCGGCGCCGATGACAAACAGGTCATAGTCGAAATCGCTCATGGAATTACCTCTGACACTTGTCGCTGACATTCGCGGCGAGAGCCTATGTGGTTACGCCGCGCCGTCTTGCCAATCGATTATTTGGATCGGCGTGATCGCTTCGGGCTCTGACCCTAGTCCCCCAGCGCGGCCTGCATCAGCGCCTCGGTCGCCGGATCGAACTGCACCGTACCTTCGGCCAGCCCCTTCGCCATTTCCTTGCCCAGCTCGACCCCGAACTGATCGAAGGGATTGATGCCGAGCAGCACGGCGTTGGCGAAAACGCGATGCTCGTAGAAGGCGATTAGCGCGCCCAGACTGTGCGGCGTCACCTGTTCGAGCAGGATCGTCGTCGACGGGCGGTTGCCGGGATAGGCGCGCGCGCCGTCCTCGCTCGCACGGCCGGTCATCAGCGCTGCGCCTTGTGCGATGCAGTTGGCAACCAGCGTTTCGTGGTGCGCATCGTCGAGGATATGATCGGGTTCGCGGGCGACGACGAATTCGACCGGGGTCAGATGTGTGCCCTGATGCAGAAGCTGGAACACCGCATGCTGCGCGTCGGTGCCAACGCCGCCCCAAGTAATCGGCGCGCTCTGCTGCGCGAGCGGCGCGCCGTCGAGCGTCACCCGCTTGCCGTTCGATTCCATTTCAAGCTGTTGCAGATAGGCGGGCAGCAGCCGCAGGCGTTCATCATAGGCAAAGACAGCGCGCGTCTGGCAGCCTAGCCGGTTGGCGTAAATCTGGTCGGCGAAGGCGGCGAGCAGGCAGATATTGTCGGCGCCGTCGGCGAGCCGGAAATGGCGGTCCATCTCCGCCGCGCCTTCGAGCATGTCCTGAAAAGCGTCCCAGCCGAGCGCCAGCGCCGCCGGAAAGCCGATCGACGACCAGAGCGAATAGCGTCCGCCGACGGTTTCGCTGAACGGCAGGATGCGCGTTTCGTCGATACCCCATTCGACCGCGCGTTCGGGATTGGCGGTCAGCGCGATGAAACGGCCGACCGGATCGTCGACGCCCGCCTCCTCGAGCCATTGCAGCGCCGAGGCCGCGTTGAGCAGCGTCTCGGTCGTCGTGAAGGTTTTCGACGCAACCGCCACGAGCGTATAGGCCGGGTCGAATTTGGCGAAGACTTCGGCGAGCGCGGCCCCATCGACGTTCGAGACGACGGCCACGTCGTAGCGCGAGCCATGCCGCCCCAGCGCATCGATCAAGAGGTCGGGGCCGAGCGCCGACCCGCCGATGCCGATGTGGAGCAGATGGCGGATTTCGCCGAACGCATCGGCCTCGATCGCGTCGATCAGCATCCGCATCCGCTGGTGCAGCATCTGCGCGCGGTGGACCGATTCCGGCGCGCCGTCGCCGCGCTCGGCGCTATGCTCGGCGGCACGGTCCTCGCTCGGATTGGCGATCCCGCCCGAAAACAGCGTGCGGCGGCGCCCCGCGAAATCCTGCGCCTCGGCCAACCGGTTCAAAATCGCAATCGCCGGAGCATCGAGGTGCGTCTTGGCAAAATCGAACCGGATATCGGCAACGCTGCGCACCAGCGCCTGCAAACGCGCCGCGGGATCGGCAAGCACAAGGTCGGAAAGTGTCTGGGGCTGCCAGTCGGCGAGCGCCTGCCATGCGTTTGCGGCCGTGGTCATCGAATATTCCTTGCTGCCCCTTCGTATCGGACACGGTCGAGCCGTCCATCGGCAAGGTGCCTTACGGATGGGCATCCCGACGACGCTCGACGCGAACGGGGTTGATAGGGTTCGCCAACCTCATAAGCGTGCAGGAGCGCCCATACCAGCGTCATCCGCCGATATTTGCTTGACGCGCAGACCTATTCACCGTCAATGCGCCCCCATGACCGATGCCAGCATACCCGCCGAAAAGCCCGCCCCCGCGACACCCGAACCCGCGCCCGTATCCGCCAAGGAAGAAGCGGTCGACACGATCCGCTTTCTCGCGCTGCTCGCGATCGCGGTGCTGATCTTTCGCAGCTTCTTTCTGTCGCCCTTCAACATTCCGTCGGAATCGATGCAGCCGCGCCTGCTGATCGGCGACTATCTGCTCGTGAACAAGATGGCTTACGGCTATTCGAAATACAGCCTGCCGTTCAGCGTGCCGCTGATCCCCGGCCGCATTTTCGCGCGTACGCCCGATCGCGGCGACGTTGTCGTGTTCAAGGCGCCGCCGGTCAACGACAACGACTATATCAAGCGCGTGATCGGCCTGCCCGGCGACACGATCCAGGTGAAGGACGGCATCGTCTGGCTGAACGGCAAGCCGCTGAAGCGCGAACCGATGGCCGATTTCGTCATTCCTGTGACGCAGAATATGATCGACGCTTCGCGCGCCAACGGCACCCTCCCCTGCTATTCGCCCGAGTTCGAAGAGATCGGCGCGAACGGCCAGCGTCAGTGCCGCTACAAGCGTTTCAAGGAAACGCTGCCCAGCGGCAAGAGCTACGCGATTCTCGATATCACCTCGATCCCCGAGGATAATACAGCGCCCGTGACGGTGCCCGCCGGCCATCTGTTCCTGATGGGCGATAATCGCGACCGCAGTGCCGACAGCCGCTTCCCCGCCGTCGAAGGTCAGGGCATCGGCCTGGTGCCCGAGGAAAATCTTGTCGGCCATGCGCTGGTGACGATGTTCTCGACCGACGGGTCGGCAAGCTGGATCAACCCGATCAGCTGGTTCACCGCCGCCCGCTGGAACCGCGCCGGGGAAGGCTTTTGAACGAAGGCGTATCCGCGGAAACGCTTGCCGCGATCACCGGCGCAACGCCCCGCGACCTTGGCCTCTACCGCGAGGCGCTGACCCACGGCAGCAGCGGTGCGGGCGATTATCAGCGGCTGGAATTTCTGGGCGACCGCGTGCTCGGCCTCGTCATTGCGTCCGAATTGTTCGCCCGCTTTCCGAAAGCGGCGGAGGGCGAATTGTCGTCGCGGCTGCACGCGCTTGCGTCGGGCGAAACCTGCGCGCGGATCGCGCAGACGCTCAACCTTACCGCGCATGTCCGCTTCGGCGCGCAGGCGATCGGCGACGGCGGGCGGCATAGCGACAATATCGCCGCCGACGTGCTCGAAGCGCTGATCGGCGCACTGTGGCTCGACCTTGGTCAGGAGGCCGCCCGGGCATTCATCGTCCGCAATTGGGGCAGCATGATCGAAGGCCAGGTCGCTGCGCCCAAACATCCCAAGGCGGCGCTTCAGGAATGGGCGCTCGCGCGCAAGCGCAAGCCCCCCGAATATCGCCTCGTCCGCCGCGACGGCCCCGACCATGCCCCGCGCTTCCGCGTCGCCGTCGCGATCGGCAAGCTCGCCGAGGCCGAAGGCGATGGCCCCTCGAAGCAGGCCGCCGAAAAGGCGGCCGCCACCGCCCTGCTCGAAATCTTGACCCAGGAAGACGTAAAATGACCCAGCGCTGCGGTTTCGTGGCGGTCGTCGGCGCCCCGAACGCCGGCAAATCGACCCTCGTCAACGCCCTTGTCGGCCAGAAGGTCGCCATCGTCAGCCCCAAGGCGCAGACGACGCGCACCCGCCTGATGGGCGTCGCGATGGACGGCGACACGCAGATCATCCTGATCGACACGCCGGGCATCTTCGCGCCCACCCGTCGGCTCGACCGCGCGATGGTCGCTGCGGCATGGGGCAGTCTTGAGGAAGCCGAGGCCATCCTCGTCATGGTCGACGCCGCGGCCAAGCTGACGGGCCGCGTCGAACGCGTGCTGGAGGGAGTCGCGAACCGGCCCGAGAAGAAATATCTGGTGCTGAACAAGGTCGACCTGACCAAGAAGGACAAGCTGCTCACCATCGCAACCGAGCTCAACGCCCGGCTCGCCTTCGACGAGACCTTCTTCATCGCGGCGAGCAGCGGCGACGGGGTGCCCGAACTAAAGGCGCATCTCGCGGCGCTGATGCCCGAGGGGCCGTGGCACTTCCCCGAGGACGAGGTCAGCGACGCGCCCGAACGGATGCTCGCGGCCGAAATCACGCGCGAGCAGCTTTATCGCCAGCTCCACGAAGAACTGCCCTATCAGTCGACGGTCGAGACCGAGCTGTTCAAGACGCGCCCGGACGGCAGCGCCGAAATCCACCAGCAAATCTATGTAGCCCGCGACAACCAGCGCGCCATCGTCCTCGGCAAGGGGGGCGCCCGCATCAAGGAAATCGGCGCGAAGGCGCGCGCCGAACTCGCCGAATTGATGGGGCGCAAGGTCCACCTTTTCCTGCATGTGAAGGTCAAGGAAAATTGGGACGAGGATCGCGGCGTCTATCGCGACATGGGCCTCGACTGGGTCGATTGAATATGAGCCGCCGGCTCGATCCGCTGAATACACCCAGTGACTGGCTCTGTTCGCTGGCCGCAAACTGGAAGGCAGTCCTTTCCACCCTCATCTGTATCGGCATAGCTATGGCATGGGGCATTTTTTCCACGACGGGGACCGACAAGGTGGTCGTCGGCACGGTAGTTCGCGTCGAGCAAATCGGCACCAAGCAACTTCATACCCGCGCGGTCGTGGAGTTGAACGGAGCTGGACAGCTCGCGGTATCTTTGCCCAATCTTACAAATTGCCGCGCCGGCTCGACCATCCAACTTATACGCCGCGAAAATGCGATAGGCAGAAGCTTCCGTGCCGGACTGGCGGCCTGTCGAAATTAGGTCTGCGGAGGAAAACCATGGCGCACGACCCCTTCAACACCCCCGGCGACCGGTTTCGAGCGGTCTTCCGTTATTGGCAGGCCTATCTGCTCATCGCCGTGCTCATCGCGCTCGTCATCGAGCGCGACCGTTTCGCGAGCAGCGGCAAGGATCATCTGGTCGCCGGCGAAGTCATGCGGATCGAAACGCCGCCCGGCAAGCCGGAGCAGGCCGTCGTGCGCATCAACAGCCAGCAGCAGGCGACCGTCGCGCTGCCCGCCAGCGCGCATTGTCATAGCGGATCGAAAATCCGCCTCGTTCGTCACGACGACGTCGCCCAGCACGACTTCCGCGCCGCCGACCCGCCCTGCGCGGGATAAGCGATGGACTTGGGCCGGTCGCCCAAGCAACATCACGCGTCCTTCGCGGCCTTCTTCTTTGCCGGCGCCTTCTTTGCGGCCGGCTTTTTGGCCGCAGCTTTCTTCGCGGGCGCCTTCTTCTTGCCCTTTGCCGGTCCCTTCGCGGCGCGGGCGTCGATCAGGACGACGGCTTCCTCGACGGTCAGCGCGTCGGGCTCGACCGTCTTGGGCAGCGTGGCGTTGGTCGTGCCGTCGGTCACATAAGGCCCGAAGCGTCCGGCCATCAGCTTCATTTCGCCGCCGCTCGTCGGGTGCGGGCCGAAGGTCTTCAATGGCTCGGCCTTGGCGCGCGCGCCGCGCCCGCCACCATTCGCCGCATCGGCAATGCGCGCCACCGCCGCGTTCATGCCGATGTCGAAGATTTCGGCGGTGCCGGTCAGCTTCGCATATTTGCCGTCATGGAGCAGATAGGGACCATAGCGCCCCAGTCCCGCGACGATCGGCTTGCCGCTTTCGGGATGCGTCCCGACGTCGCGCGGCAGGCTCAGGAGCCGCAGCGCATAGTCCAGATCGAAATCCTCTGCCGGAATATCCTTCGGGATCGACGAGCGCTTCGCCTCCTTGCCGTCGCCAAGCTGAATGTACGGCCCGAACCGGCCGCTGCGCTTCGTCACCTCGAGCCCGCTTTCGGGATCGGTACCGAGCGTTTCGGGGCCGGTGTCGGCGCCGTCGCTGCCGCCCGGCTGCGCGAATTTGCGCGTGAATTTGCACTCGGGATAGTTACTGCACGCGATGAACGGACCGAAGCGCCCGCCGCGCAGTGCCAGTCGTCCGGTGCCGCAATTCGGGCAGACGCGCGGATCGCTGCCGTCGCCCTTGTCGGGGAAAAGATAGGGGCCGAGAAACTCGTCGAGCGCCGCAGTGATTTCCGACGGCTTCTGCTCCATCACCTCGCCGGTGCGCGGCTTGAAGTCGCGCCAGAAGCGTTCGAGTACCGCCTGCCACTGGGCGCGCCCGCCCGAGACATCGTCGAGCTCTTCTTCGAGCCCCGCAGTGAAATCATATTCGACATAGCGGCCGAAGAAGCGTTCGAGGAACGCGGTGAGCAATCTCCCGCTCTCTTCGGGCAGGAAGCGGTTCTTTTCGACGCGCACATAGGCGCGGTCCTTGAGCACCTGGAGGATCGACGCATAGGTCGACGGGCGCCCGATGCCGAGCTCCTCCATCTTCTTGACCAGGCTCGCTTCCGAATAGCGCGGCGGCGGCTCGGTGAAGTGCTGGTCGGCCGCGATGGCGCGCTTCTCCAGCTTGTCGGCGGCCTTCATCGCCGGCAGCTTCTTCCCATCCTCGTCCTCGTCGTCGTCACCCTCCAGCTGTCCGGCAGATCAGATCGTAGAGACGCGCATGATCGCCTCCGCCGCCCTTGTCCTTGCCGAAATCGGTCGGACGGATCGCCTCGTGCGCTTCTTGCGCGTTCTTCGCTTTGGTCTGATACTGGCGCGGCTGGTCGGGAACATAGCCGCCGTCGTAGCGATCGGCGATCGCCCGCCGCGCGGCGCTGATCGCGCTGCCGTCCATCTGCACACCGTCGGTACGCATGTAAGTGATCGCGCCGTCTTCATAGAGATCCTGCGCGACCCGCATCGTGTGGCTGGCCGAAAAGCCGAGCTTGCGCGCGGCTTCCTGTTGCAGAGTCGATGTCGTGAAGGGCGGCGGCGGGTTGCGCGTCAGCGGCTTGGTTTCGACGCTGTCGACGGTGAAATGCCCCGCCTTCACATCGGCTTCGGCAGCGCGGGCACCAATATTGCTGCGCAACAAAGGCTTCGATTTCGCGTTCGCGTTCGACGACGAGGCGCAGCGCCACCGACTGGACACGGCCCGCCGATTTGGCGCCGGGCAGCTTGCGCCACAGCACTGGCGACAGGGTGAAACCGACGAGATAGTCGAGCGCGCGGCGCGCGCGGTACGCGTCGATCAGATCGTCATCGAGGCCGCGCGGATGCGCCATCGCATCGGTCACCGCCTGCTTGGTGATCGCGTTGAAGGTCACGCGGTCGACCTTTTGCGGCAGCGCCTTTTTCTGGCGCAGCAATTCCTGCACGTGCCAACTGATCGCTTCGCCCTCGCGATCGGGGTCGGTCGCGAGAATCAGACGGTCGGCCTGCTTCGCGGCGTCCTGAATATCCTTCAGTCGCTTTGCCTTGTCTGGATAGAGCTGCCACTCCATCGAAAAATCGTCATCCGGATCGACCGAGCCATCCTTGGGCGGCAAGTCGCGGACGTGGCCATAGCTTGCCAACACCTTGAAATCGCGGCCGAGATATTTCTCGATCGTCTTCGCCTTGGCGGGCGATTCCACAATCACCAATTGCATCGAAAATTCGTTTCCCCGAAAACTCTTACGTACGTACGCGCGAGGGTGGCGGGCGCCGCTCCCTTCCGTCAAGAGGGGAAATAGAACGCCCGCCGTCGGGGATCAACGCAATGCGCCAAGTCTTCCGAGCAGCAATTCGCTTGCCAGGCTCGCTGCTTTCGCCGCGCCCTCCTCATAATTTCCCGGCTTTGCAGTGAACTGGAATTTACGCGTTTTGCCGAACATCGGCAGGCCGATGTTGGCCGCCGCTGCAAGGCCGCCTGCTACATTGGCAGCCGATTGCACGGCTTTTTCGGTGCCGGTCGATGCATCGCTCTTGTCGATGAACTCGCCTTCGACGCCGATGGGGGCCTTGACCGTAATGACCGCCTGCTTGCCCGACGGGGCAATAAGCGTCATGCGCGAATAGTCTGCGCTGACAGACAGGCCGCTGTTTACGTTGACCCCGCCGCCGAAGCTGAAAAAGCCCGGGCGCTTCTGATCCGAAAAGTCGATAAGATAGACGACATCGATCACGCCGACGCCCGTTTGCTTGGCGTAATTGGACAGGGCCATATTTGCCTGCCCCGCCGACATATTGATCCCCATGCTGCTCATACCGGATCCCGTAAAGTCGCCCGGGATCATCAACAGCGACGGGAGCGCACTCGGCTTGTAATAGGTCGCCTTGCCTTTGCTGCCCTTCTCGAGCGCAATATTGACGTCGAGCGGCGCTTCCAGCGACTTGGTCTTTGCGAGGGCCGCATGGCCGAACAAGTCGGCGGCGGATTGAACGACATAGCCGCGCGCGCCCAACTGCGACACGAAATCGGCATAGGCGGCATCGGTGATGGCCTGCATCATCTCCGGCGTGACACCGACCAGTTCGCTCTTGGCCTTGGTTGTGCCGCCAAAGGCACCCATCAGACCTCCTGTCTTCTTGATCTGGTCGGTCGATTCAAAGATGAAGCCGACATTGAAGGCGCCGATCGTGACCGTTGTCACGCCCTTTGCATTGGCCGGCCCCGAAATCTTGACGGGTTCCTGATCCTTCGCAGCGACGACGACAGGCTGAAACAGCATCGCCGCAAGGGCGATGGCCGACAGCAATTTTTTCATGAAAATAAACCTCCGACCTCCCGCGGCCGGAATCGAGCCAGCGACGGGAGATTTCCCGACGCAACCCACACCCCTGCATCGGTCAGATGCAGGGGTGTGTCAATGGCTGACGTCAAAGCGTCAGTTGCTGTCCCATTTGAAGTCGGCGGGAAGCACGCATTTGCCGCCGTCATATTCGCCCACGCTGCGGATCACCTCGTCCTTGTCGGGTTCGATGCGGCGGCCGCTGATCTGGCTGTCGATCACCCGGCGCACCAGCGCGTCGAGCCGGGTCACGAGATAGCAGTCGATCGCCGGCGGTGCGTGGGGATTGCCCACGCCGCTGTCGTCGGTCAGGAACAGGTAGCGCGACTGCGTTGCCGCGGCCATCGCGCGCATCGCATATTCGGCCTCGTCCGCAACGCCGGAGGCGGCGACCGGGGTGATATGGATGCGCTTGGCCCGCGCCGCTTCGGCGGCGGCCCAGGTGCGCCCGACCTTGTCGTCGTGCGGCGGCGCATCGGCGACGAGCAGCAGCGATTTGACTGCATCGGGACGCCAGGATTGCCCCACCGCGCGGATCATCGCCTGGTCCATCGCTTCGGGATAGTCGCCACCGCCGTTCGCGTCCTGCTGTGCCAGCACGCCCTGCGCGCGGCCGATATCGCGGTCGAAGCCGACAGTGCGCGTCACATAGTCATCGCCGAGGTCACGGTAGAAGACAAAGCCCACCCGAATGTCGAGGTCGCGGTGCCGCATCGTGATTGCATTGATGATCGAACGCAGTTCGGACTGAAGATAGCGGATCTCGTCGCCCATGCTGCCGGTCGTGTCGATCACCAGCATCAGGTCGAGCTTGGTCGCCTTCGCCGCCATCTGGTTCGCGGTCAGGCCGACAAGCTGACCGCCCGGCGCATCGGCGACGAGCACCGGACGCGCGTCGGCGATCGTCCGTCCGCCCTGGCGCGCCGACACCGTGATGCGTTCGCTCAACCGGTCGAGCCCCGGAAAGAAGACCGCGCTGCCGTCGGCCTGCGTGGCCATGGTGATGCTGTTGCCGTCGCTGCACGTCACCACGACATCGGCGAAGGGAATGGGCTGCCCGTTACGATCGTTCACCTTCACGGTGACCACGCGCATCGTATCGACGCGCGGCAGGTCGCGGATCTGCTGGCCCAGATTGCTGCGCCCGACATAAGCGGCGTAAAGTTCCGGATTGAGCAGATCGTCATGCTCGCCGGCGGTCAAGATGCCCGACTGCGGCTGCGGCTGCGGATAGGGACGCGGCGGCATCACGGCGCCCGGTGCGCGATCGAAATCGGCCGACGATCCCTTTTCCATGGCGGCGGATTCGGCCGCACCGGCGCTCGCGTCGCTGCGCGAACCGGTAACGACGACGTCGCCCGCCGGCGGCGCCGCCATTTCGGCGACCGGCGCCATAATCGGCGGCGGCGGCGGCGCAGGGGGTGGCGGGGGCGGCGGCGCAGCCATCACCGGCGCCACACTGTCATAGCGACCGCCCTTGCCGCCGGTGGCCGGAACGGGCCGCGGCCGCGTTTCGGGATCGAGCTGCGGCAGCGGCTCGGCATTGCGGCAAAAGCCGCCATTCCAGCCCGGCGCCGCCGCTTGCGCCGCAACAATCGGCAAGGGCGCCGGACCGGAAGCCAGCAGCGCCGTCAATGTCACACCTGTCAGAAACCTGTTCCGCATCACCCAACTCCCCGGCATGTTATACAATATCATCAGCCTGTCGCCGCGCCGCTGAACCGTGGCTGAACCGCGCCGAACCGTTGAGGACACTAAAGCAGCGACACCCGCGCCCCCGCATGGCGCGCCAGCCGCCCGGCCAGTTCGAGTTCGAGCAGGACCATTTGCACCGACGCGGCAGGATGTCCCGACTGGCGAACGATCTCGTCGATCGCCACCGGCGTCGGGCCGAGCAGGCCGGTCACGACATCGCGGTCCTGCGTGCCCGACGGCTCCGGCACCGGCACGGGGGCATATTGCTGCACAGGTTCGCGCACCATGCGCGTGTCGATCGGGCCGAGCGCTTCCAGCACGTCATCGACCGACTGGATCAGCGTCGCGCCCTCGCGGATCAGCATATTGCATCCCTGCGCGCGCGGATCGAGCGGCGAGCCGGGCACGGCCATCACCTCGCGCCCATAGTCGCCAGCGCGCCGGGCGGTGATCAGCGATCCCGACTTCTGCGCCGCCTCGATCACCAGCGTTCCGTGCGCCAGTCCCGCGATGATGCGGTTGCGCGCCGGGAAATGCCGCGCGAGCGGCTCGGTACCGGGCGGCTGTTCGGAAATGAGGAGCTGGTCGGCGCCGATCTTGTCCTGCAAGGCGGCATTCTCGGGCGGGAAGGCTATGTCGATGCCGCTGGCAATGACCGCCGCGGTCGAACCGCCGAGCGCGCCGACATGCGCCGCGGTATCGACTCCGCGCGCAAGGCCGCTGACCACGGTCACGTCGCGCGCGGCAAGATCGCTCGCCATCTGCCGCGCAAAGCGGCAGGCGACCGCCGAGGCGTTGCGCGCGCCGACGATTGCGACGCACGGCCGGCAGAGCATGGCGGCGTCGCCGCGCACGATCAGGATCGGCGGCGCCCCTTCCGCCTCGCGCAGCAGCGCGGGATAGTCGGGCTCGTCATGGAACAGATGCCGCGCCCCGAGGTCGGCGACGCGCGCCATCTCGCGCTCGGCAAGCTCCGCGGGCGCGATGCGCGGTCTGCCGCCGCCGCCGCCGCGCAGCGCAAGCTCGGGCAACGCCGCAAGCGCCGCTTCGCCCGATCCGAAGCGCTGGATCAACTGGTGCCAGCTGACCGGACCGACGTGCGCCGTGCGGATCAGCCGGATCCGCGCCAGCCGCTCGGCGTGCGTCACGCAGCGCCCTTCTTTGCGCCGACGCGCGGTTCGGTTCCGGCGCGCAGCCGCGCGATATTCTCACGGTGGCGCCACAGCACGATCACCGCCAGACCGGCAAGGCCGACCGCATAGACCGGATAGCCGAAGGCAAGCGCCGCGATCGGCGCCGCGACCGCTCCCGCCATTCCGCCGAGCGACGAGATGCGCAGCAACAGCACGGTCCCAAGCCATACCGCCGCGAACACCAGCCCGATCGGCCAGGCGAGCGCCAGCGCGAGGCCGAGCAATGTCGCGACCCCCTTGCCGCCGCGAAACTTCAGCCAGACCGGATAGCAATGGCCGATCATCGCCGCCGCCCCCGCGATCATCGCGGCATGATCGCCGAGCTGCGGAACGAAATGACGCGCGAGAAGCACCGCGACCGCCCCCTTTGCGCCGTCGAGGACCAGCGTCGCCGCGGCGAGCCCCTTGCGCCCGGTGCGCAGCACGTTGGTCGCGCCGATATTGCCCGATCCGATCTGCCGCAGATCACCGGCGCCGAACGCGCGCGTCAGCAGGACGCCGAACGGAATCGAGCCGAGCAGATAGCCGGCGGCGGTCAACAGAAAGATGGTCATGGCGCTCCCAGGCGTTGGTTCGGGAATATTGTGGCGATGTTGCAGCGGGCAATCAATGGATTCGATGAATGTGGGTACCGGAACGGACCGGATTGACGCCGGGCGGGTGCGTGCTAACCGGCACGCATGCAGTCTCCCGCATCCGATGCGCCCATTCTCTTTTTCGACAGCGGCCTTGGCGGACTGACCGTCCTCGGGCCGACGCGCGCGCTGCTGCCGACAGCACCGATCGTCTATGCCGCCGACTATGCCGGCCTGCCCTATGGCAAGAAGAGCGACGCCGAACTCGCGGCGCGGGTCCCGGCATTGCTCGGGCGGCTGGTCGAACGCTACCATCCCCGGCTCGCCGTCATCGCTTGCAACACGGCATCGACCATCGCGCTGGGGCATGTTCGCGCGGCGCTCGACCTGCCGATCGTGGGAACCGTGCCCGCGATCAAGCCCGCATCTGAACTGACGCGCAGCGGCGTGATCGGCGTGCTGGGGACCGAGGCGACGGTGCGGCAGCCCTATGTCGACGACCTCAGCGCCAAATTCGCGCGCGACAAGACCGTGCTTCGCCACGGCAGCCCCGAACTCGTCACCGCCGCCGAGGGCAAGCTGCGCGGCGATGCGGTAGATCCGGCCACGATTGCACGCACGCTCGCCGGGCTGACCGATCAGGCGGGCGGCGATGCCATCGACGTCATCGTCCTGGCCTGTACCCACTTCCCGCTGCTGCAGGACGAATTGCAGGCGGCTGCCGGACCCGGCGTCACGCTCATCGACGGCGCCGCGGGGATCGCGCGGAGGATCGCGCACCTCACCCAAGGGCAGGCGTGGCCCAAGACGGCAGCGCCCGGCATCGCGGTCTTCACGCGCAGCGAGGATCGCCCGCCACCGCCGCTGGCCGCGCTGACGCCTTATGGCATCGGGCGAATTGAGACAATTTGACCCAATTCTGCGAATCGTTCGCACTGGATTTCACGGAAAATCGCGCGTATTGCCGCCCGGTTATCGCGCCGGCGGGGGCCGCGCACCCGAAACTGCGGGGCATGCAAGTGAACTACGACGATATTTTCGCCCGGGCCATCGACCGCCTTCACGAAGAAGGCCGTTACCGCGTCTTTATCGACATTCTGCGCAACAAGGGGGCCTTCCCCAATGCGCGCTGCTTTGCCGGCCATAACGGGCCGAAGCCGATCACCGTCTGGTGTTCGAACGACTATCTCGCCATGGGCCAGCATCCGAAGGTCATCGCCGCGATGGAAGAAGCGCTGCACGACGTCGGCGCCGGATCGGGCGGCACGCGCAACATCGGCGGCAACACGCATTATCACATCGACCTGGAGGCCGAACTTGCCGATTTGCACAGCAAGGAAGGCGCCCTGCTCTTCACCTCGGGCTATATCTCGAACGAAGCGACGCTCGGCACGCTTGGCAAGCTGCTCCCGAACTGCATCATCTATTCGGACGAACTCAATCACGCCTCGATGATCGCAGGTATCCGCAACTCGGGCTGCGAGAAGCGCGTTTGGCGCCACAACGACCTTGCGCATCTCGAGGAACTGCTCGCCGCCGACGATCCCGACGCGGCGAAGCTGATCGCGTTCGAGGGCGTCTATTCGATGGACGGCGACGTCGCCCCGATCCACGCAATCTGCGATCTTGCCGACAAATATAATGCCCTCACCTATTGCGACGAAGTCCATGCGGTCGGCATGTACGGCCCGCGCGGCGGCGGTATCACCGAACGCGACGAAGCCGCGCACCGCGTGACCATCATCGAAGGCACGCTGGGCAAGGCGTTCGGCGTGATGGGCGGCTATATCGCTGCCGACAAGAATATCGTCGACGTGATCCGCAGCTATGCGCCGGGCTTCATCTTCACGACCAGCCTGTCGCCGGTGCTCGTTGCCGGCGTGCTCGCCAGCGTCCGTCACCTCAAGGGGTCGAGCGAGGAACGCGATGCGCAGCAGGCGGCCGCCGCTTATCTCAAGCAATGTTTCCGCGATGCCGGTCTGCCAGTGATGGATTCGGTGACCCACATCGTCCCGCTGATGGTCGGCGATCCGGTGCGCGCCAAGAAGATCAGCGACATATTGCTCGCCGAATATGGCGTGTATGTGCAGCCGATCAATTTCCCGACCGTGCCGCGCGGCACCGAACGGCTGCGCTTCACGCCCGGCCCGGCGCATGACGAAGCGATGATGCGCGAGCTGACGCGGGCGCTGGTCGAAATTTGGGGCCGGCTCGAACTCGAATTCAAAATCGCCGCGTGACTGAAGCCGAAGCGTATGACGCGGTCGTTCGCGGCCGCCGCTCGATCCGCGGCTTTCTCGACAAGCCCGTTCCGCGCGAACTGATCGCCGAAATCATCGGCGTCGCGATGCGCGCGCCCTCGTCATTCAACAACCAGTGCTGGAATTTCTCGGTCGTCACCGGCGATGCGCTCGCCGCCATCCGCCAGGGCAACACCGACGGCATTCTCGCCGGCAAGCCCGACAGCCGCGAGTTTCGCCGTTTCGACGGCATCGCCGAGGAGCATCGCTTCCGGCAGATCGAAATCGCCAAGCAGCTCTTCGGAGCGATGGGGATCGCGCGCGACGACAAGGATGCGCGGCAGGATTGGGTGCTGCGCGGCTTTCGCCAGTTCGACGCGCCGGTCAGCATCGTCGTCACCTATGACCGGGTGCTGCTCGGCAGCGATATCGCGCCTTTCGATTGCGGCGCCGTGACCAATGCGCTGGTCAACGCCGCCTGGTCGCGCGGGCTGGGGTGCGTCATCAACAGCCAGGGCATTATGCAAAGCCCGGTCGTGCGCGAACATGCGCAAATCCCCGACGATCAAGTCATCATGATCTGCGTCGCCATGGGCTGGCCCGACGAGGCGTTTCCCGCCAACGCCGTGGTATCGAACCGCAAAACCGTTGACGAGGCGGTGCGCTTTGTGGGGTTCAGCGATTAGGGCGGGCATGCCGCCTTAAGCAAAAGACCATGTGCTCCCGCGAAGGCGGGAGCCCATCTCCGGCCGGTTCGATATGGCACCGACCGGAGATGGGTCCCCGCCTTCGCGGGGACACAAGGGCATTATGCTGGCCGCATCATGCCCCAGAAATGGGGACCGCCGCCCGCAACGTCCCATTCGGCCTCGACCACGAAGCCAAGCCGCTCGTAGAGCGGCACATTCTCGGGCGTCGCCGTTTCCAGCCAGCAAGGAAGGCCATCGGCATCGGCCACCGCCGTCTGCGCCCGGATGATTCGCCCGCCGTGCCCCTTTCCCTGATGATCGGGGCGCACCCCGACATAATGGAGATACCAGAAGCGCATTTTGGGCCGGTGCGCGTCGATGCTGCCCTGTACTTTCAGCCCGCGCGGGAGCGCCGTGCCGAAGGTTGCGATGAGTGGCAGCACGGTGCGCAGAAACTCAAGCCCGCCGCTGTGCGCTCGTCCCGGCCCACGCCACAGCGCCGCCGCCTCGCCCGCATCGGATCGCAGCGCTACGCCCGCGCGCATGTCGGCGGGGACGAGCGTGCGGAACAGCCCGCGCAAAGCCCGCGCGCGATGGTCGGGATCGGGCAATATCCATGACAGGGCGGGATCGGTCTGAAACGCCTGCGCCAGCGTTTCGCCCACCGCCGCCGTATCGCCGGGCCGCGCCGTCACGATTGCCTGCTCCATCACCCGCTCTCCCCCTGTTGCGCGCATGGGGATAGCAGCTTTTCAGCGCCGCGCGAGGCCCGCGCGGATCGCATAGCCACGATAGAGCCGATCGCAGCTCACCCGCGCGGCGTCGGCCTCCCCCGCCAGGCTTGCGATCGCGATCGGCAAATCGGCGCGCGGCGCGACGTGAAAATGCGACAGCCAGCCGAACAGCAATCGGCGCCACAGGCCGGGCAATTCGTCCTGCTGGCCGAAATCGACAATCTCGAGCCGTCCACCCGGTGCGACGCAGCGCGCCGCTTGGGCGAGTGCCGCCCGCCAGTCGGGGATCATCGAAAGCGCATAGCTGATGAAGACGCGGTCGAAGGTAGGACGACCAAACAGCGCCACCGGGTCGAAATCGCACGCGTCGCCGCGAACCAGCGATGCCGCAATCCCGGCCTTTGCAAGCGATGCGTCGGCCTTTTCCAACATGGCCGCCGATATATCGATCCCGAACAGCTCCGCCTCGGGCCACGCTCGTCCGACGGCGATCAGATTGCGGCCCGTCCCGCAACCGATCTCGAGCACACTGCCACCCGCAGGCGGCGCCAGATCGGCGATCAGCGCATCGCGGCCGAGCAGATAATATTTGCGCGTGGCGTCATAGATGTGGCGCTGACCGCGGTAGACGCGGTCCATCAACGCCCCATGGCTGCTCATATGCCAGCGCCCTGAAGCACATAGAGATGCACACCGCCATATATCGCCGAGCGGTCGCGGCGCGCGAAGCCGGCTGAATCCTCGGCCCGATAGTCCCAGCGGCGCAGCAGATCGTCGGGCAGGCGGCCCGGCAGCAGGCTGGGTTCGGCCGCAGTGCGGAACAGCACGCGCGCGCCCGGCCGCGCGGTGCGCGTGACCTCGGTCCATAACGCGGCAAGCTGCGCGTCGCTCATCCAGTCCTGCGCGTCGAGGAATACATAACGATCGAAGCTCGCGGCGTCCGACGCTGCCAGCATGTCGGTCATATTCGCGTGGAGCATCCGCACGCGCCCCGCCCGCGCCTTGACCGCATCATAATGGCGGGCCTGAAGATAGGGCGGCAGCGGCGCCCTATCATCCTTGGCGTAGCCGCGCCCGAACGCCTGCCAGGCGAAATAATTTTCGGCGAGCGGGAAATCGCAGGCGAGCTTTTCGAGCCGCGCGCGCAGGACATCGGCCATCGGCTTGCCGCCCGCCAATGCGTCATATTGCGCGGGGGGAATGCCGAGTCCGAAAAGCGAAGACCGCTGCGCCGTAACCCAGCGAATGAAGCCGCGGTCGAAAAAGGGCGCGAATTTCGCGTCGAAGATCGACCGCTGTTCTGCGACACTCTTCGCGGTCAGCAGCACACGCGGATCGACGCCGTTCAGGCGCGCCGCCAGATGCGCAAGGCCGATGAAGCTGCCGAGCAGGCCGCGCCGATAGACCCCGCGTGCGAAGCCCCCGATCCGGCGCCGTCCCGCAAGATCGCGCCCCTCCCAATAAGCCCGGCTGACCGCGTCGAGATGCGGCGCGATATAATGTTGGTAGTCGGCGATATTCGCCTTGCTGTCGGCATCGCCGAAAAAGCGGCGAAGGCTGGCGTGATCGGGCAAGCGCTCGATCGCGGTGCGCTTCAGATGATTGAGCGCGACATGCGCGGTGTTGAGATCGACCGCGACGATCTCGCCGGGGTCGGCGGTGAGATAGGAGAAGACGTTACAGCCGCCGCTTGCGATCGTCGCGATCCGGTTGCCCGGTTCGATCGCAAGCGCCTCCATGTCGACCACCGGGTCTTCCCATATCTGGGCATAGACAAGGCCCTTGAAGGCAAGCGCAAAGGCGCGGTCGAGCAATCGCTGTTTCTGGTCCGCATCCTCGCGGACGACGGCGGAGGCGATCTTGCGATTTGCTTGGCTGGCCATGGGTCACGGTCTCCCGGAAAAGCGATGTATCCGGGGCCGCGCATGACAGCCTATGTTGCGATTCCCGCGGCGGTTCGATGACAAATCGGCGACACAGGCGAAAATTATGATCCTATCCCGACATCCCGGCAGAGGCCGGGCTGCCGGGATGGAGGCCAACTAGTCGCGGCAATAACCCTCGCCGCTCTTGACGATCAGGCATTCCTTCTTGCCCGCCAGATATTTGAGGCCGGTATCGTCGCCATTGCCGCGATGCAGGCTCAGATCCTCGCCGCCGCGCTTGAACTTGATGCCATGCTCGCTGTCCCAGCCGTCATATGTGCCCTTGGTGTCGAGATCGGATTGCATCTCCAGCTTGTAATGCTCGGGTTCGGTCGGGGTGATGGTGACATACATGCCCTCGACCCCGGTCCATTTGCCGGCCCAGCTGGCAAAGCGGTGCGGCGCGGTCGCGGGATCGCTCTCAGCCGCAGTGTCGGCAGTATCCGCCGGCATTGCGGTTTCGACCGGAACCTCGGTCGTTTCGGTCTGTGTCGGGGCGGGCGCTTCGGCCTTCTGACAACCCGCGAGCAGGGCCATCGCCGCGGCGCTGGCCAAAACCATGGTCTTCGTCATCTTGCGTCTCCTTCGCCTTCGTAAACGCGCCAGCGCCGACAAATATCCTTGATGGCTCAGCCGGCAATGATCTCGGCATATTTTTGCGGATCGACATTGCCGCCCGACAGGGTCACCAGCGTCGCCTCGCCCGGCTCGACCTTCCCCGCAAGGACCGCCGCCAGCGCCGCCGCGCCGCCGGGTTCGACGACGAGGTGAAGCTTTTCGAACGCGACGCGCATCGCGTGACGCACTTCATCGCGCGTCACAACCACGCCGCGCACACCGCGCGCCTGCAGCACCGCAAAATTGATCGGCCAGGTCTGCGGCGTCTGCAAAGCGTCGCATTCGGTCGGCGCTGCCAGATCCTCTACCGACAAGATTTCGCCGGCGGCGAGGCTACGGGTTACATCGTCCCATCCTTCGGGTTCGACCGCGACGATCTCGGCATCGGGACAGGCGAGCGCCAGTCCCGCCGACAAGCCGCCGCCGCCGCAGCAGGCGACGACCTTGTCGGGCCCCACAATGCCGCGCGCGGCGAGTTGCGCGCGCGCCTCGATCCCCATGCTCCCCTGCCCTTCGATGATCCACGGGTCGCCATAGGCATGGACGAGCGTGCCGCCGCGCTCGTCGAGCAAATTGGCGGCGACCGCATCGCGCGATTCGGTAACGCGGTCATAAAGCACGACGTCCGCGCCGAGCGCGCGCGTTGCCGCGAGCTTCATCTGCGGCGCGTTGCTTGGCATCACAATCGTCGCCTTGATCCCCAGCCGCTTCGCCGCCCAGGCGACACCCTGGGCATGGTTGCCGCTCGATACGCCAACCACGCCCGCCGCCGCCTGATCGGGGGTCAGGTCGGTCAGACGGTGCCACGCGCCGCGAATCTTGAACGCGCCGACCGGTTGCAGGCATTCGGCCTTGCACCATATCGTTCGGCCGCCAACATCAAGCGGCAGGAGCGGCGTTTGCGGCAGGAGTGCAGCGACTTTGGCCGCCGCGCGTTCCACTCCGGCGAGGGTCGGCGTACGGTCGGGGCTGAGCAAGGGATCGGGGCTTTGCTGAGTCATGGCTTCGTCCTATAGGGCGCGGCATACAAGACAAGCGGCGATGATCGCCGCGACAGGAGATTTTCGAATGACCAAGGTTCTGGTGATCGGCGCCGGCGGCGTCGGATCGGTTGCGGTTCACAAGATGGCGATGAACCCCGACATCTTTCCCGACATCACCCTCGCCAGCCGCCGCAAGTTCAAATGCGATGCGATCGCCGAATCGGTCAAGGAACGCACCGGCGTGACGATCAAGACCGCCGAGGTCGACGCCGACCATATCGACGCGACCGCAGCGCTCATCCGCTCGGTGGGTGCGACGCACGTCGTCAACCTTGCCCTTCCCTATCAGGATCTCACGATCATGGAGGCATGCCTGTCGACCGGCGCGCATTATCTCGACACCGCCAACTATGAACCGCGCGACGAGGCGAAGTTCGAATATCATTGGCAATGGGCCTATCAGGACCGGTTCAAGGACGCCGGCCTGATGGCGCTGCTTGGCTCGGGCTTCGACCCCGGGGTGACGAGTGTGTTCACAACCTGGCTCCGAAAGCATCATTTCGACCGTATCGACACGCTCGACATTCTCGACTGCAACGGCGGCGATCACGGCCAGCATTTCGCGACCAACTTCAACCCCGAAATCAACATCCGCGAAGTGACCGCGGTCGCGCGCCACTGGGAAAATGGCGACTGGGTCGAAACCCCGCCGATGTCGGTGAAGCAGCAATTCGACTTCGAGGCGGTCGGGCCGAAGAATATGTACCTCATGTATCATGAGGAAATCGAAAGCCTCAAAACGCATCTGCCCGAGATCAAGCGCATCCGTTTCTGGATGACCTTCGGCGATGCCTATATCCAGCACCTGACCGTGCTGCAGAATGTCGGCATGACGCGGATCGACCCGGTGATCTATGAAGGCAAGGAAATCATCCCGCTGCAGTTTCTGAAGGCCGTTCTCCCCGAACCGTCGAGCCTGGGCGAGACGACGAAGGGCAAGACCAACATCGGCGTCATCGCAACCGGTCTTGGCAAGGACGGCAAGGAAAAAACGCTCTATCTCTACAATATCTGCGACCATGAAGACGCCTATGCCGAAACCGGCAATCAGGCGGTCAGCTACACGACCGGCGTCCCCGCGATGATTGGCGCGGCGATGATGGTCACCGGCACCTGGTCCGGTAATGGCGTGTTCAACATGGAACAGATGGACCCCGATCCCTTCATGGATATGCTGATGAAGCACGGCCTGCCATGGCAGGTGAAGGAGCTCGACGGCCCGCTGGATTTCTGAGTTAAATCATGCGCGATGGTGTTCCGGCGAAAGCCGGAACCCGGAGATGGAAAGCGCAAGCCTTGCGCCCTGACGTCCTGGGCTCCGGCTTTCGCCAGAGAACATGGATGTCGAGGGATTATAGATGATCGCCTATCTTCTGCCGATCGGCCTGCTGTTCGTCTCGAACATCTTCATGACCTTCGCCTGGTACGGCCACCTCGGCGACATGTCGCGGCCGATATGGCTCGCGGTGCTGCTCGCCTGGGGGCTGGCCTTCTTCGAATATTGCCTGGCCGTTCCGGCGAACCGGATCGGCTATGGCGTCTATACCGCCGCCGAACTCAAGACCTTGCAGGAAGTGATCACGCTCATCATCTTTGCGGGCTTCGCGGTCTTCTGGCTCGGCGAGAAGCTGACGGTGAATCATCTCGTCGGCTTTTCGCTGATCGCGGCGGGCGCCTTTTTCATCTTCAAGGGGCCGATCGCGGCCTGACAGGAACGATATCATGGAAACCCGTGCCGGCGATCCCGGAGCCTTTGCCCATTTCGACCTCGATCGCGTCCCCTCGCCGGCCTTCGTCGTCGATGCGGCGAAGATTCGCACGAACCTGTCCGTCCTTCGCCACATCGGCGACGCATCGGGCGCGCGGGTGCTTGCCGCGCTCAAGGCCTTTTCGATGTGGCCGCTCGGCGCCACGGTCGCGCACTATCTCGACGGGGTGTGCGCCTCGGGGCTTTACGAAGCCAAACTCGGCCGCGAGGAATATGGCGGCGAGGTTGCAACCTATTGCGCAGGCTACAAGGAAGCCGATCTGCCCGAAATAGCGGCACTGTCCGATCATCTGATCTTCAACTCGCCGGGACAGATCGCGCGCTTTCGGCCGCTGCTCGCCGAATTGCGCGCCAAGGGCGCGACGTTCGATGTCGGGTTGCGCATCAATCCGCAGCATAGCGAAGGCGATGTCCCCAAATATGACCCCGCGGCACCGTGCAGCCGGCTCGGCTTTCCGATCAGCCAGCTTTTGCCCGAACATATGAACGGCGTCGACGGCGTGCATATGCACACGCTGTGCGAACAGGATTTCCCTCCGCTCGCGCGCACCTGGGCGGCGGTCGAACCGATGCTGCGCCCCTTTTTCCGCCAGCTCAAATGGATCAATTTCGGCGGCGGCCACCATGTGACGCGCGCCGACTATCAAACGGACGATCTCATCGCCTTCCTGAAGCAGGTGCGCGCATCGACCGACTGCGACGTGATGATCGAACCCGGCGAAGCCGTCGCGCTCGACGCAGGTATCCTGGTGGGCGAAATCCTCGACCTGTTCGACAATGGCATGGCGATCGGCATCACCGACATTTCGGCGACCTGCCACATGCCCGACGTCATCGAGGCGCCCTATCGCCCCGCGATGCTGGGGGAGGAAGATACGGGCAAGCCGGTTCGGCTCGGCGGCCCGTCCTGCCTCGCGGGTGATGTGATCGGCGACTATCGACTGCCCGGTGGCGCGCGCATCGGCCAGCGCTTCGCCTTCCTCGATCAGGCGCATTATTCGATGGTGAAGACGAACAGCTTCAACGGCGTCCCGCTGCCGTCGATCTGGCTATGGGACAGCGAGAGCGACGAACTGACGGAGATACGGCGCTTTTCCTATGAGGATTTCAAAACGCGGCTCGGTTGAACGCCAGAAGTTAACGCGCGGTCCGATAAGGGTCTTTACAGGGGGGACCCCCCGCCATATATGCGCACCCCGCTGCCCCAGGGGGACTTCCAATAACCGCAAGGCAGCCTTTGATGTTTAACGTTAATTTTGGGGGTCCCTTGAGTTGCACCAGCATCATAGCGCCCACGGGCTGATTCAGGCACTTTCGCCGGTCGAACCTGTTACGCTTGTCCGCCCGCACGCCGCGCGGCGCGCAGCGCGTTTCTTCATCGAGCGATTTCCCGGCACGACCATGTATGCGGTCAAGGCGAATCCGTCGCCCGATCTGCTGCGCGTGCTGTGGGATTCGGGCGTCACCCATTATGACGTCGCCTCGATCGCGGAAGTGCGTCTGGTCGCCCGCACGCTGCCCGACGCCACCCTGTGCTTCATGCACCCGGTGAAGGCCGAAGAGACCGTGCACGAAGCCTATTTCAAACATGGCGTGCGCACCTTCTCGCTCGACACGATGGACGAACTTCAGAAGATCGTCCGCGCGACCGAGGGCGCGCCGGATCTCAACCTGCTCGTGCGCCTGCGCGTCTCGTCCGATCATTCGAAACTGAGCCTCGCCGCCAAGTTCGGCGCCGAGCCCGAGGATGTCGCCGAACTGCTGATGGCGACCCGTCAGGCGGCCGATGCTCTGGGCATCTGCTTCCACGTCGGCAGCCAGGCAATGACGCCGCACGCCTATGCCCAGGCGATGGAGCGTGTGCGCGCGGCAATCGTCGCGGCCGCGGTGACGGTCGATATCATAGATGTCGGCGGCGGCTTTCCGTCGTCCTATCCGGGCATGGAACCCCCGCCGCTCGACGCCTATTTCGACACGATCCACCGCAGCTTCGAAAGCCTGCCGATCAGCTATTCGGCCGAGCTGTGGTGCGAACCGGGCCGCGCGCTGTCGGCCGAATATAGCTCGCTGATCGTGCGCGTCGAAAAACGCCGCGGCGAAGAGCTTTATATCAACGACGGTGCCTATGGCGCGCTGTTCGATGCCGCGCATGTCGGTTGGCGCTTCCCCGTTTCGCTGATCCGCGAGACGGCGAGCGACGAGATGACGGCGTTCAGCTTCTATGGTCCGACGTGCGACGACCTCGACCATATGGCCGGCCCCTTCTATCTCCCGGCCGATGTGAAGGCCGGCGATTTCATCGAGATCGGCATGCTCGGCGCCTATGGCTGTGCGATGCGGACACGCTTCAACGGCTTCGGTGCCGAGGAAACCCACGTCGTCAGCGACGAACCGATGGTGAGCCTCTACACCGGCGAAGTCGAGCAGGAACGCCGCAGCGCGACGGTGACGAAGCTCTTCTGAACCGGCCGAAAAAGCCAAACAAAAAGGGCTGGCGCAGCGATGCGTCGGCCCTTTTCCGTTGCGTCTGCAGGTCGGGCTACCGCGCTTTCGCCTTTTGCCCCAATGCCTGCAATTCGGCCTTGCTGACCTGATTGTCGCGGTTGCTGTCGGCTGCTTCGAACATCGGCATCGGCCCGCCGACGAATTCGGCGCGCGAGATGCGACCGTCGCGATTCTTGTCGAAATCGCGGCGGAGCTGCGTCAGGCGATCACTATCCCAGCGCGACCGCGCCAGCGCGGGCAAGTCGTCCTTGCTGAAATAGCCATCGCCGTTGCGATCCATCTTCGTCCAGCGGCCGACGCGATATTGCTGAAACTCGCCGCGGCTTACGACGCCGTCGCCGTTGCGGTCGGCGTCGCGCAATTCCTGCGCAGCGCGTTCGAAATCGCCGCCGGGCGCGGCCAGCGCACCTGTTGCCGGGAGAAACGCCGCAAAGGCGGCAAGCGGGAAGACAATCCTGATTCGCATAAATATCCTGATAGCGTCTCGATACCGTTACGGGAGGGGCGATGGGGACGCCCCTCCCAACCGGGGTGGGTCTGGAGGGGGAGGCCCCGGTTAACGGCAGGGGATAACGGCGCCCGACGCGTCGGTGCAGGTTCCGCTGTGAACAGGCTTGCCCGTCGCAGGGTCGATCGTCGTCGATCCCGAATAGCTGGTGCCGGTGGTCGAATTGGTGGCGCTCGTCGAACGGCCGCCCGACCAGCTCCCGTCGGACGCGCGCGCGACCGCGCCGCTGCTGTCGAAGGTGCCGCGCGCGCCGGTGGCCGAAGCGCTGCCGCTGTGGGTCAGCGAACCGTCGGGGTTGACCGTCGTCGTCGACTGTCGCCTGCCTTTGCTTCCATTGGCGCCGCGGAACGCGCCGCCCGAGCGCGTTGTCACCGATCCATCGCCGTTCTGCACAGCGCCGCGGCCGCGGATCACGCCGCCCTTGGGCCCGGCGCTGCCGGCGACGACGCCGTTCGAACCGCGGGCGCGGAACGAACCCTGTCGGGCCTCGGCGGCGGTAACGGCCGCCAGCGCGGCGGTGGCGACGAAGGCGGTCAAAATGCGGGCGGGGGTGTTCATCGATTTCATCCTTCCTGATAGTGAAGACGAACATCCAATGCCGCTGCCCTGTATCGCGGCGATGTCGGCCAAACGCGACTGTGCGGCAAAATGCGACAGGGGTGCCGCTTCGACATGCTTTGTCACATCTTTCGCTCTGGCGACGGTGCCACGGGGCTGGCATGTCGGGTCCATGGACGCCAAGGCACCCCGCATCCTGATTGTCGACGACGATCCCGAACTGCGCGCATTGCTCCAGCGCTTTCTGGGCGAGCATGGTTTTGCCGTGCGCGCTGCCGACGGCGGCAAGGCGATGGATATCAGCCTGACGCGCGATCCAGCCGACCTGATCGTGCTCGATCTGATGATGCCGGGCGAAGACGGGCTCGCGATCGTGCGCCGGCTGCGCGAGCGCGGCGAGACGATCCCGATCATCATGCTGACGGCGCGCGGCGATCCGGTCGACCGTGTGCTCGGCCTGGAAATGGGCGCCGACGACTATCTCGGCAAACCTTTTCTCCCGCGCGAGCTCGTTGCGCGCATCAATGCCTTGCTGCGCCGCCTTTCGACCGACCGGGCGACGCTGCGCGACGAGGTGGTGACCGTCGGTCCCTTCGTCATCAATTTTTCTGCGATGTCGGTGCGCCGCGAAGATCAGGCGCTGGCGCTCTCTTCGCGCGAATTCGCGCTGCTCGCCGCGCTCGCGCGGAGCGCCGGGCGGCCGCTCAGCCGCGCGCAGCTGATCGACCGCGCGCTGGGGCGCGATGCCGAGGTGACCGACCGGGCGATCGACGTGCAGATCGGCCGTCTCCGCAAGGCGATCGGCGACGATGCCGCCAATCCCCGCTTCATTCGGACGATATGGGGCGTCGGCTATGTGCTGGCGCCGGGCACCGATGCTTAGGCGGCTGTTCAGTCGCAACGTCGCTATGCTGATCGGCGTCGTGCTGGCAGGGCAATTGCTCGCCGGGCTGCTGGTGCAGATATGGGTAATCGGCCCGCAAACGACCCGCGTCGCCGACGTGACCGCCGACATGATCCATGCGCTGTCGACGACAGTGGGAAATCTCCCTGCCGAGCGCCGAGCAGCAGTCATCGCCGACGTCAGCGACGGATCGCGTTTGTTGATCCGCCCGGTTTCCGATCCCCCGACCGACGGGCAGCGTTTTCCCACCTTCATCGAATACAGGTTCATGCGCGCACTCGCCGCGCGCCTGACGACGCAGCACAAGCTCGACTGGATTACCGACACGCGCGGGCGGCTGTGGATCAGGCTTGCGCTCGGCCCCGACGATTATTGGGTCAGCGTGACGCCGCCGCGTCGGCGCAGCGCGATGACCAGCCTGCTCGCCGCACTCGCGGCGGCCTTCCTCGTCGCGACAATCGCCGGCCTGTTCCTGCAGCGCCGGCTCGATCGCCCGCTGCGCCGGCTCGCCGCATCGGTCGACGCCTATGATCCCGAACGCCTGTCGCCGCCCGTTGCGACCGACGGCCCCGCCGAGGTCGCGGCGGTTGCGACCGCCTTCAACCGGCTGACCCAGCGCCTGGCCCGCAACGATGCCGACCGCACGTTGATGCTCGGCGGCGTCAGTCACGACCTGCGCACCCCGCTTACCCGGCTCCGCCTGTCGCTCGAGATGATCCGAGGCGACGACGAGCTAAGGAATGTCGCGGTGCGGCAGGTCGACCGCATCGAAGCCATGCTCGGTCAGTTTCTCGATTTCGCGCGGGGGTTTGAATCCGAAACGATCGCGCGCACCGATCTCGCGCCGCTGCTGCGTCAGGTCGTCGCCGATTGCGGGGCAACCGACAGTGCGACAATATCGCTCGGCGACAATATCGTCATCCGCACGCGCCCGCACGCGCTGGCCCGCGCCGTCGCCAACCTCCTCGGCAACGCGCTGCGCCACGGCGCGGCGCCGATATCGCTTACCGCCCGGATCGAGGGCGACCGGCTGGGCATCATGGTCCGCGATGCCGGGCCGGGACTGTCCGCCGACCAAGCCGACGCGATGCTGCGCCCCTTCGCCCGCGGCGATAGCGCGCGTGGCGGCGACGGTGCGGGCCTCGGGCTGGCGATCGCCGACCGCGCAGTCCGGGCGATCGGCGGACGCTTGCACTTTGCCCGCGACAGCGAGGGCTTCGCCGTGATGATCGATCTTCCGCTCGCGATAGACAATTGATCCGCTGGCGGATTTGCCCTTCCGTTTTGTTCCGCAACCATTCTATCGTGGCGGCGAAAAGCAAATGGGAGGACAAGCTATGCGGACGTCATCGGCACGATCGGGGCGGGGGCGTGCGCAGACAGGGACCGTGCGGGCATGACCATGCTGTCTGGCATCCGCATTATCGACCTGACGACGGTCATCTTCGGCCCCTATGCTACGCAGATGCTCGCCGATCTGGGGGCCGAGGTCATCAAGGTCGAGGCACCGGGGCTCGGTGACGTATCGCGCTATCTGGGGTCCGCGCGCAGCGACCCGACGATGGGATCGATCCATCTGACCGTCAATCGCGGCAAGCGCTCGATCGCGCTCGATCTCAAGCAGCCCGCCGATGCCGCCGTGCTGCGCGATCTGATCGCCGGAGCCGACGTCTTCTTCCACAACGTCCGCGGCAAGGCGATCGAGCGGCTCGGTTTCGACTATGCGAGCTGCAAGGCGCTGAAGGACGATATCATCTACGTCCATGGCACCGGCTTCGGCCAGAATGGCCCCTATGCCGACCTTCAGGCCTATGACGACGTCATTCAGGCGGCGACAGGGACGACCAGCCTCTTGCCGCGCGTCGATGGCGACCCGCGGCCGCGCTATTTCCCCTCGCTGATCGCCGACAAGATCGCAGGCCAGTTCGGCGCGCAGGCGATTCTCGCCGCGCTGGTCCACAAATTGCGCACCGGTGAAGGCCAGGCCGTCGAAGTCCCGATGTTCGAATGTTTCGCGGCCTTCATGCTCACCGAGCATCTGCGCGATGCCGCGCTCGATCCGCCGATCGGACCTGCCGGCTATCCGCGCCAGCTCGATCCGACGCGTCAGCCCTTCCCCACCGCCGACGGCTATCTGGCGATCGTACCCTATACGCCCGAATCGACCGCGCGGCTGATGACCTTGCTGGGCAGCGAGGCGCTGCTCGCAAGTCCGGCGTTCGAAGCGGCGCGCGCCGCCGGAACCCATATGTCGCTCGTCTACGCCGAAATCGCGCGCAAGACGCCGGCGAAGACCAATGCCGAATGGCTGGAAATCTTTGCCGCCAACGATATTCCGGCGATGGTGGCGCGCGATCTCGACGATGTGATCGACGATCCGCATTTGCGCGCCTCGGGCTTCTTCCACCGGCGCGAACATCCCGATGTCGGGGCCTTTTTCGAGATGCGCTCGCCCGTGCGCTATGGCGCCGCGCCGCATGTCGAACCGCGCTTCGCGCCGCGGATCGACGGCGACGGAGCCGCGATCCGCGACGAATTGGCGCGCGGCGCACCCTGACATCAGTTTCCGTTGCATATTGCGACGCACGCCCTAGCATCGGGCGCAGGCGGCCAGGTCGTGAACGAGCCGCGAGGACAAGGGGGACTTTATGCCAGGAAATCTGCTGGCGGCCGGCGCGGTGCTCGTGCTCTGGACGCTCATCATGCTCGTCTGGGTTGCGGCAACGCGATTCCCGGCGATGGCGAAGGCCGGAATCGACGTCAAAACGGCGCAGCCCGGCGGCCGCGGCGCCGATCTGGAGCCGGTGTTGCCGCCCGGCGTGAACTGGAAATCACACAATTACACGCATCTGCTCGAACAGCCGACGCTCTTCTACGCAGTGATCGTGTTTCTGCACCTGTCGGGTGGTGACACGGCACTGACGCAGGGTTTTGCCTGGGCCTATGTCGTGCTGCGCATCGTGCACAGCCTGTGGCAGGCGACGGTCAACCGGGTTCCGGTGCGTTTCGCGCTGTTTGCGCTGTCGACATTCTGCCTGCTCGCGCTGTCGGTGCTGGCCGTTATCGCAACCTTGGGCTGAGGGGGATATCATGGACACGAATGCAATATTGGGGCCGGTCGCGACGCTCGCGCTCTGGTCGATGGTCATGTGGGTGTGGATGTATGCGACGCGCATCCCGGCGATGAACCGCGCCAAGATCGACGCGAAGAATCTGGTCGGCACCACCGGGCGCGGGCTCGACGAGGTGCTTCCGCCCGAGGTGCAGTGGAAGGCGCATAATTATAACCATCTGATGGAACAGCCGACGGTCTTCTATGCCGTCGCGCTAGCACTCGCGGTCGGCGGCATGGGCGGCGGGCTGAATGCCCAGATCGCCTGGGCCTATGTCGGACTGCGTATCGTCCACAGCATCGTGCAGGCGACGGTTAACCGCGTGATGTGGCGCTTTGCCATCTTCGCGCTCGCCAGCCTCGCGCTGATCGCGCTATGTCTGCACGCCTTCATGGGCTTTGTGCTGCATTGATTTGAAGGACACGTCGCCCCCGCGCAAGCGGGGGTCGCTCTCGAGGTAGCACTGGATAGCAAGCGCCCCCCGCCTGCGCGGGGGCGACGCTTATCTGGAGAACCGCGCGGCCAGTTCCACATGGGTCGACCAGCGGAACTGGCCGACGGGTTGTACCCAGTCGAGCCGATAGCCGCCCACGACGAGCAGCTTCGCGTCGCGGGCGAAGCTCGCCGGATTACAGCTGACATAGGCGATCACGGGCGTCGCCGCGGCGGCAAGCTGCTTCACCTGCTCCTCGGCGCCGGCGCGCGGCGGGTCGAGGATCACGGCGCCGAAGCGGTCGAGCTCCGCAGGCACCAGCGGCCGCCGGAACAGGTCGCGATGCTCGGTCGCGACGAGCGCCCGCGCGCGGTTTGCAGCGCCGGTCAGCGCGGCGATCGCATCCCGGGCGCCCTCGGCGGCATAGACTTTCCGTCCCGCCTGCACCGACAGCGCGAAGGTGCCCACGCCCGCGAACAGATCGGCCACCGTAGGCGCATCGCCGATTGCCTCGTGCACCGCGCCGAGCAGAGCCGCTTCGCCCGCAGTCGTCGCCTGCAGAAAGGCAAAGGGCGGCACTTCCACCGCAATGTCACCGAAGCACACCGTCGGCGGTTCGGGTTGCCACAGGATTTCGAGTCCATCGCCCTGATCGATCGCAAAACGCGCTAGAGCATGGGCGCCGGCAAAATCCTGCAGCGCCATCGCGGCGTCGAGCCCCTCGGCCTTCACCCCTTCGAGGATGAGTTCGACGCCCTGATCGAGCCGTTGCAGCTTGACCTTCACCGGGCGCCGCTGCGGCGCGATAAGCCCGAGCAGATTGCGGATCGGGGCGATCAGCGCGAACAGTTCGGGCGCGAGCAACGGACATTCGCGCATGTCGACGATCTGATTACTTTGCGCCGCGTTGAAGCCGATCGCGACCTGCTTGCCCGCCTTGATCGCGGTCAGGACCGCCCGGCGACGGCTATGCGGCGGCGACAGATGCGCAGGACGGACATCGCCCGCCGTCACCTGCTGACCGGCGAGCGCCCCGGCCACGCGCTCGCGCACGAAATCCGCAAGCGCCGCCTCGCTGACATGCTGGAGCTGGCAGCCGCCGCATTTGCCGAAGTGTCGGCAGACAGGAACCGCGCGGTTCGGCCCGGCGACGAGCGTTCCGTCGGCCGCCACATGGTCGCCGGGAACCCCGCCCGCGACATGGCGACCGTCGGCGGTTACGCCGTCGCCGCGCGCGGCGATGCGGACAATCAGGTCGGTTTCGGTCACGGGTAAAACTTTCGTCAGAACGGCGCGGCGACGAGATCGTCGGCGACAAGGCCGGCGCCTATACGCCGCGCCTGCGCAATATGCCAGCCGACGGCCGCGACCGCGGCGTCGAAGGGGTCGCCGCCGCGCGCCAGCATCGCGCCGCACGCCCCCGCCAGGACATCGCCGGTCCCCGCCGTCGCGAGCCACGGGCTGCCGGGCCAGGCCGCGCATATCCGCCCATCGGGCGCAGCGACCACCGTGTCGGCGCCCTTGTAGATCACCACGGAACGCGCCTGCGCCGCCGCGGCGCGCGCTCGGTCGATCTTGCTGCCGGTCGCCTCCGGAAAGGCGCGCGCGAACTCGCCCGCGTGCGGTGTCAGGATCGCGTGCGCGCCTCCGCCTGCGAGATGGGGCAGCGCGGCCGGGATCGCCGCCGCATCGAGCACCAGCGGCGTCCGGCTTGCCAGCGCGGCGGCCAGTTGTTCATCGAGTGCATCGCCGGCGGGAAAGCCGGGTCCGATGACGAACGCGCCGACACGCGGATCACCGAGCCGTTTGGCAAAGGCGTCGCCCTCCTCGACGATGACCGCCGACAGCGGCGCCGGACGATCGCTTTCGAGCACGACATAGCCCGCCCCGGCGCGCAGCGCCGCCGCCGCACTCAGCGCCGCCGCGCCTTGCATCGGGCCCGACGCGATCAGAACCATGCCTCGACTATATTTATGCGCATCGGGGGCGGGCACTGCGCGCGTCGGAGCAGGCAGCGTCTGCATATGGCGGTCCGCCGCAATCCCGATCGGTGCCAGCAGACAGCGCCCGCAGGCGGGTGCGGTCGGCAGCAGCACATGCGCAGGCTTGAGCGCGCCGAGCGCTAGCGTCACGTCAGCAGCGAGCGGCGGCAGCCAGTCGGCATCGCCGTCGCTCGCCACCCCGCTCGGCACATCGACGGCCAATATCCGCCGCCCGGAAAAGCGCCGCAGCATCGCCGACAGATCATCGGCCAGCGGCCGCGTCAGCCCGACGCCGAACAGCGCATCGACGATCAATGGCGCCGAAGCGATATTGTCGGTCAGGCTTTCGACGGGCCCGTCCCAGGCATCGCGCGCCGCCTTGGCAAGATCGGTGGCCGGAGGCGCGAGCGCAGCCACGCGCACCGCGGCACCGCGGGCCTTGAGCCGGCGCGCCGCGACATAGCCATCGCCGCCATTGTTGCCCGGACCGCACAGGATCAGGATCGGCGCGCCTGCCGCCATGCGCCAAGCGAAATCGGCGACCGCCGCCCCCGCGCGCTCCATCAAATCCCCAAGCGACACGCCCGCGCGCGCCGTCGCGGCCTCGGCCTCGCGCATGGCGGCGGCGGTCAGGATCGGTGCATCGGCGGGAACGGACATGCCCTTTCCTACCATGCGAGCAGGAAAAGTCGCGCTACTTCGCGCCGCCGGTGTTGGCAGGCAGCCGGTAGCGGTCGGGGCCGACCGCAACCTCGATCACCCCGTCGCCGATCACCGTCACCTTCGCCGGGTCGACGCCGTCGGCCGAAACGACCCCGCGGCCATCGGTTGTCACCTGCAGGCGGCGGTAGCCGCTGTCGCTGCGCCCGACGATCAGGATTGTGCCGTCGGCGCTGCTCATTTCGGCAATGGTGCAGGTGCGGTCGAACAGCTTGGCGCCGCCAAGCGCGCAATCGATCCGTCCGCTGATCGCGGCGTCCTTCGATCCCTGCGCTTCGGCCTCTGCCAGCGCGCCATTGTCGGGACCGGCATTGCAGCCCGCCAGAACGAGCAGCAGCCCTGCCCCCGCGATCGATTTCATCCCTTGCCCTTCAACTGCGACAGGTCGCGCACAGCGCCGCGCGCCGCACTCGTCGTCATTGCAGCATAGGCCTGAAGTGCTACCGAAACCTTGCGCGGGCGCGGCTTTTCGGGTTGCCAGGCAGCCTCGCCCTTCGCCTCCATCGCGGCACGGCGCGCCGCCAGTTCGGCATTGGGGACCGCCAGCGTGATCGTGCGGCTCGGGATGTCGATCTCGATCCTGTCGCCATTTTCGACCAGCCCGATCGTGCCGCCTTCGGCCGCCTCGGGCGACACGTGGCCGATCGACAGCCCCGACGTTCCGCCGGAAAAGCGCCCGTCGGTGATCAGTGCGCAGGCGGCGCCCAGCCCCTTCGATTTGAGGTAGCTCGTGGGATAGAGCATTTCCTGCATCCCCGGCCCGCCCTTGGGCCCTTCGTAGCGGATGACGACGACATCGCCCGCCTCGACCTGTCCGGTCAAAATGCCCGCCACCGCCGCATCCTGGCTTTCATAGACCTTCGCCGGGCCGGCAAACTTCAGTATCTTGTCGTCGACCCCGGCGGTCTTCACGATGCAGCCGTCGAGCGCGAGATTGCCCGACAGCACGGCGAGGCCGCCATCCTTGCTGAACGCGTGCGTTGCCGAGCGGATCACGCCATTTTCGCGGTCGAGGTCGAGCGAATCCCAGCGCCGGTCTTGACTGAACGCCGTCTGCGTCGGCACGCCGCCGGGCGCCGCGAGGTAGAAGGTCTGCACCGCCGGATCGTTGGTGCGCGCAATGTCCCATTTGTTGAGCGCGTCTCCCAGCGTCGCGCTGTGCACCGTCGGCAGATGCGCGTGGAGCAGCCCCGCGCGTTCAAGTTCGCCAAGGATCGCCATGATCCCGCCCGCGCGGTGAACATCCTCCATATGGACGTCGCTCTTCGCCGGCGCGACTTTCGACAGGCACGGCACGCGGCGCGACAGCCGGTCAATATCGTTCATCGTGAAATCGACCCCCGCCTCATGCGCGGCGGCAAGCAGGTGGAGCACGGTGTTCGTCGATCCGCCCATCGCGATGTCGAGGCTCATCGCATTTTCGAACGCCTCGAAACTCGCGATGCTGCGCGGCAATACCCGCTCGTCCCCTTCCTCATAATAGCGGCGGCACATGTCGACGATCATCGCGCCGGCGCGCAGGAACAGCGCCTTGCGGTCGGCATGCGTCGCGAGCTGCGATCCATTGCCGGGCAGCGACAGGCCCAGCGCTTCGGTGAGGCAGTTCATCGAATTGGCGGTAAACATGCCCGAACAGCTGCCGCAGGTCGGACAGGCGGACCGTTCTACCGCCGCAACCTCTTCGTCGCTATAGGCTTCGTCGGCTGCGACGACCATCGCATCGACGAGGTCGAGCGCGACCTCCTTGCCCTTCAGCACCACCTTGCCGGCTTCCATAGGCCCGCCCGACACGAACACCACGGGAATATTGATCCGCAGCGCCGCCATCAGCATCCCCGGCGTGATCTTGTCGCAGTTGGAGATGCAGATCATCGCGTCGGCGCAGTGCGCGTTGACCATATATTCGACGCTGTCGGCGATCAGGTCGCGGCTCGGCAGCGAATAGAGCATGCCATCATGCCCCATCGCGATGCCGTCATCGACCGCGATGGTGTTAAATTCCTTGGCAACACCGCCCGCCGCTTCGATCTCGCGCGCGACCATCTGCCCCAGATCCTTGAGGTGGACGTGGCCCGGCACGAACTGGGTGAAGCTGTTGACCACTGCGATGATCGGCTTGCCGAAGTCGCTGTCCTTCATTCCCGTGGCGCGCCACAGGCCGCGCGCGCCCGCCATGTTGCGGCCGTGGGTAGTGGTTCGCGAACGATAAGAAGGCATTTTAGCGTCTTTCTGATAATTTTATTTCATAAAATAGCGACAGAAGGCGCCTCTACACGCCTAGCGCGGTAGAATCAAACCCAGTTTCTGACACATATTGGCCAGCCGATGCGCCCAGAGCGCATGCCCCGCCGGATCGCCGACCAGGTCCTGCCGCATCTCGATCCCGACATAGGGGATGCCATTCGCCTCGGCGTGGCGGTTCATCGTCGCGTTGAGGAGCTTGCCCGAATAGGGAAGCTGGTCGCCGACGATCAGCCCCTCGTCGCCAAGCGCCGCAATCGCTGCGGGCGCCAACCGCGCGTCCTCATTATAGAGAACGCCGACGTGCCACGGCCGCACCTGCGTCGGATCGCTCGTGAGCTCCGGGGTGAAGCTGTGCAGCGACAGGATCATCGCGGGCCGGTGCGCGGCGATCACCGCCGCGATATGATCGTGATAGGGCCGGAAAAAGCGCGCAATCCGTGCCTCGCGTCCGGCGTGATCGAGCGCGTTGCCGGGGATCGCATGGCCGTCGCTGGCGATCGGCACCGCGCCCGGCGCATCCTCGTCGCGGTTGCAGTCGACGACCAAGCGCGACACGCCACCCAGGATCGCCGCGTCGACCGCGCCGTTCCGGACGAGCAACGCCGCGACCTCCGCAACGCCGATGTCGATCGCGATATGCTGCGACAGCAGCGCGGGATCGATGCCGAGGTCGATGTCGGGCGGCACGGCCGCCGACGCATGATCGCCGATCAACAGCACCCCGCCGGCGCGCGGCGTGCCCAATTGTTGCCACGCCTCGCTCATCGCAGCGCCCCCGCCATCTGCCACCAGCCGGGATGGCGTACAGCCAGCTCCGTCGCAGCGGCGTCGCGTTCGGCGGGCGCGTCGAACAGCGCGAAACAGGTCGCCCCCGATCCCGACATGCGCGCAAGCCACGGGCCCAGCCCGCCAAGCTCGGTCAATATGTCGGCGATCGCCGGGCATTGCGCGATCGCCGGGCGCTGCAAATCGTTGCGCGCCGCAAACAATTGCGCGCGCAGGTCGGCGCCGGTGAACAGCGGGCCGCGGTCGGTGCCGTCCCACGCCGCGAATACCGGCCCGGTCGCGACGGGTGCGCGCGGATTGACCAGCAGCACCGGAGTCCCGCCCAGCGTCAGTTCGGGCACCGGGCTCAGTTCGGCGCCGGTCCCGACGCCAAGGCAGGTCGCGCTGGCGACGCAGGCGGCAACATCGGCGCCGAGCGTGCCGACGAGCCGCGCGATCGCGGCTTCGCCGACGTCGGGCAGAAAATGCGCCCGCACCAACCGCGCCATCGCCGCCGCATCGGCCGATCCGCCACCGATCCCCGCCGCAACGGGCAAAGTCTTGGTCAGGCGGATGGCAAGCGGCGGCACGCGAGCCGCGCCATAGCGATCGCGCAGCAAGGCGAGCACGCGCAGCACCAGATTGTCGGCGCCGGCGCTCAGCCCGTCGCCGAAAGGACCGTCGATGGTCAGATCATCGGCGTAAGACACCGCACCCGCGATCGCATCGCCGCCGTCGACGAACGCGAACAATGTCTCGATCTCGTGATAGCCGTCGGCGCGCCGCGCCCGGACGTGCAGCGCGAGGTTGATCTTTGCCCAGCCGGTTTCGTGGAACAGGGTCATGGCGCGATCAGGGCGCGGTCGTTTGCGGCGTCAGCCCGCCTTCGAGCTTTGCCGCGACGCGCGCCGCCATATCCTCTTCGGCGAGCAGCGCCGCGGCCCGCCACGTATAGCGCGCGCGGAAGCGTTGCCCCGCCTTCCAATAGGCGTCGCCCAGATGCTCGACGATCACGGCATTTTCGGGCTCGCCCTGCTGTGCCTGTTCGAGCAGTTCGACGGCCCTGTCGGTGCGTCCGGTCAGGAAATAGGCCCAGCCGAGCGAATCGGTGATGCTCGCATTCTGCGGCTCGGCCTTCCATGCCGCCTCGATCTGACCCAGCGCGCGATCGACATCGATCCGCCGTTCGAGCGCGGAATAGCCGACGAAATTCAGGATCGTCGGGTCGTTCGGGCGCAGCGCGAGCGCGCGTTGCATCAGCGGCGCCGCACCGTCCCAATCCTTCGCCTGCAGCCGCAGTTCGGCGCGCGCCACAAGCAGCGTTGCGCGTAGCGGTGCGCTGTCGTCGCCATCGCCGAGCGCGGCTTCGAGCCGCGTATAGGCCCGCTCTGCCGCCGCGGCATCGTCGCTCTGCCGCGCCAGATCGGCGAAACGGACGAGCAGGCTGCGCGGCGCATCGCCCGCGACGGCGTCCTCGGCCATCTTTACCGCCGCAGCCTGATCGCCCTCCTCTGCCGTCAGTTCGGCAAGCCGCATCCGCAACACCGGCGGCAGGGGGTCGCGAAGACCGGCAAGAAAGGCAGCGCCGTCGGCGGCACGACCGCTGCGCGCCAAGGCGTCAGCGAGCGCGCTGCGCGCGGTCCAGTCCTGATCGTTGAGCCAGGTCGCAGCGCGCGCGAAGGTCAGCGGCAGGCGCGCATTGCTCTTGGGCAATCGGGCGAGCGTGTCGGCGACGAGCGCCAGCCAGTGGGCGGCGCCGGCCCGCGGGTTGGTCACCGCCTGTTCGGGCAGCAAGAGCAGAGGATCCTCGCGCTCACCCGCCGCCAAGGCGATACGCGAGCGCAGCGTCCCCGCCGCATCCTTCTGCCGGGCAGCATCGAGACTGGCGACAAGGCGCAGCGCGACGAGCTGGCTCAGCCGGTCCGTCGGCGTTGTTTCCAAGGCAGCGGCCACGGCAGCATCGCTTTGTCCGGCCGCAAGCTGAACCAGCGCCGCTTCGAGCGCATAGGCGGGTTCGGGGCGCCCGCGCGTCGCGGCGGCCACCAGCGCGCGTTCGGGCTGGCGCGCGCGCTGCCCGGCATCGACCCACGCGCTCAGCGCCGGATCGATCAGGCGCGATATCGCATCGCCGCCCGACTTGTCGTCCTGCGCCGTCCCCAGATAGGCGCGCGCGCCTTTCCAGTCGCTGCGCCGCATCGCGTCGACGACGAGTACGAGCCGCGCGTCGAACCGCTGCTCGCCGCTCGCCCACAGCGCCGCAGCCGCGCTGCGCGCCGCGACAAGATCGCCGGCGTCGATCGCCCGCTCGAGCATTTCGGCGCGCAGACCCGGCAGGTCGGGCGCCCGGCTTGCGAGCGATTGCAGCGCAACGAGCGCCTCGGCGGGATTGCCTGCTTCCTCGGCAAGCCGGGCCCGGACGAGCGCGTCGAGCGCTGCCTGATCGGGATCGACCGCCGCCATCGCAGCGGGCGCCGCAGCCACCATCAGGGTGGCCGTCAGCGGCGCGAGAATCGATCGGCGAGCGAACTTACATATTGGGATAATTGGGGCCTCCGCCGCCTTCGGGGGTGACCCAGTTGATATTCTGGGTCGGATCCTTGATGTCGCACGTCTTGCAATGCACGCAATTCTGCGCGTTGATGACGAAGCGCGGTTCGCCCTCGTCCTGCCCGACAACCTCATAGACGCCGGCCGGACAATAACGCTGCGCCGGTTCGTCATACATCGGCAGATTATATTCGATCGGGATCGTCGGATCCTTGAGCTGCAGGTGGATCGGCTGATCTTCCTCATGGTTGGTGTTCGACAGGAACACCGACGACAACCGGTCAAAAGTCAGCACCCCGTCGGGCTTCGGATATTCGGGCTTGGGCATCATGTCGGCGCGATAGAGCGTCGTGTTGTCGGGGTGATGCTTCATCGTGAACGGCATGCGGATGCCGAAGCTTTCCAGCCACATGGTCATCCCCGACAGGATCGTCCCCGCCAGATCGCCGAACTTTTCGACCAGCGGCAGCACGTTGCGGACGACACCCAGTTCCTTCTTCACCCAGCTGTCGTCATAGGCGTCCTGATAGGCGGTCAGCGTATCGCCCGACCGACCGGCATTGACCGCAGCGAAAGCCGCTTCGGCCGCCATCATCCCCGACTTCATCGAGGTGTGCGTGCCCTTGATGCGCGGCACGTTGAGGAAGCCGGCGCTGTCGCCGATCAGCGCGCCGCCCGGAAAGGCGAGCTTCGGCACCGACTGGTAGCCGCCGTCGCTGATCGCGCGCGCGCCGTAAGAGATGCGCTTGCCGCCCTTCAAAATCTTCGCGATTTCGGGGTGCGTCTTCCACTTCTGCATCTCCTGAAAGGGGGAGATGTGCGGGTTGCGATAGTTCAGCCAGGTCACGAACCCCAGCGCAACCTGCCCGTTCGCCTGATGATAGAGGAAACCGCCGCCATTGGCGTTGGCGTCGAGCGGCCAGCCCTGCGTGTGGATGACGCGGCCGGGGGCATGACTTGCGGGATCGATGTCCCACAATTCCTTGATGCCGATGCCATAGACCTGCGGCTCGCAATCTGCGTCGAGTGCGAACTGCGGCTTCAGCATCTTGGTCAGGTGGCCGCGCACGCCTTCGGCAAAGAAGGTATATTTCGCATGGAGCTCAAGCCCCGGCGCATAGTCGGGCTTGTGGCTGCCGTCGCGCGCGATGCCCATGTCGCCGGTGGCGACGCCCTTCACCGATCCATCGTCGTTATACAAGATTTCCGCGGCGGCAAAGCCGGGGAAGATTTCGACGCCCAGCCCTTCGGCCTGTTCGGCGAGCCAGCGGCAGAGATTGCCGAGGCTGCCCGTATAGGTGCCCTTGTTGTGCATGAAGCCGGGCGTAATCAGATGCGGGACGGAGATTTTCTTCTTCTTCGTCAGCACCCAATGCTGGTTGTCGTTCACCGGCACCTCGGCGAGCGGACAGCCCTGGTCGCGCCAGTCGGGAAGCAGCTCGTCGAGCGATTTGGGATCGATCACCGCTCCCGACAGGATATGCGCGCCGACTTCGGATCCCTTTTCGAGCACGCAGACCGACAGCTCGCTGCCCGCTTCGTTCGCGAGTTGCTTCAGGCGGATCGCCGCCGAAAGGCCCGCCGGCCCTGCCCCGACGATCACCACGTCATAAGGCATCGATTCCCGTTCGCTCACCTCAAAGCCCTTTCTGCCGTCCCCGCCGCGATCATTCATCGTAAGCGGCGCTCATTCTGTCACGATTTGCGATGCCTTCCAATTGACGCGCGCGTCAACCTCCTGTTTTAACATTTTCATGGGTGGGCGGAATTCAGCCTTGCTGGCGGAAAGCTATTGCGACTGGTGGTCGCTGGCCGGCGTCGATGCGCTGGTCGGCGAGGTGCCGGCCGGTTGGCTCGACGTGCCTGTCGCTAATGACGCTGCGGCACCGCGGCGAAGCCCCGTCCTTGCCGAACCCGAGGTCGCACCGCTGCCCGCCGCGCTCCAGCGCGTCGAAGCCCCCGCAACGGACGAACCCAAAAGGCCGGTCGCCTTGCCGGGCGAATGGGACGAATTCCAGCTTTGGCTCGCCGAGCACCCCGACGTGCCGGGCAGCCAGTGGGACGCGCGCCGCGTGCTGCCGCAGGGAACGCAGGATTCGGCGCTGATGGTCCTCGCCGCCTGGCCCGAGGTCGACGATCAGCGTGACGGGACGCTCTTTACCGGACCGGCGGGTCCGTTACTGGACGCGATGCTGCGCGCGATCGGCCTGACCCGCGGCGACTGTTACATCGCCAGCCTCGCAGTGACGCGCCCGGCGGGCGGCCGCTGCGACGAAAGCGACGCGGCGGAGCTCGACCGGCTGCTGCGGCACCATGTCGCGCTGGCGCGGCCACAGCGGCTGTTGCTC